>OOCW01001134.1_pt1 | contig 20486 bp, 20 predicted proteins | sample 1671201 | NCBI WGS metagenome assembly OOCW01 (sample SAMN06348132, study PRJEB24527) | human gut metagenome | biome: human gut; feature: ankylosing spondylitis patient; material: feces | host: Homo sapiens | place: China | collected 2015-10
TATCACTTTAAAATTAACCTTTTTCTTGTTTTTATTGTTATTTTCAAACTTCAAGGTCAGCACCTACTTTATTACTTTCTATTGTTCATCATTAATACTTTTTCAAATATTTCTTGATCTTCTACTGATTTACCAGTACCTATAGCTACACAATCTAGTGGATTTTCAGCTATTTTAACAGGCATTCCTGTTTCTTCTTTAACTAGTTTATCAAGTCCTTTAAGTAAAGCGCCTCCTCCAGTTAACATTATTCCGTTTTCCATTATATCTGAAGCTAATTCTGGTGGAGTTTTTTCTAATGTAGATTTTATTCCATCTACTATAGAACTAACAGGATCTCTTAGTGCATCTCTTACTTCTGATGATGAAATTTGCATAGTTTTTGGTAATCCAGTTATTAAATCTCTACCTCTTATTTCCATTTCTACTTCATCACCTTCTTTATAAGCAGAACCGATTCTGATTTTTACATCTTCAGCAGTTCTTTCACCTATCATTAAGCTGTATTCTTTTTTAACATAGTTAACTATAGCTTCGTCTAATTCGTCTCCACCAAGTCTTATAGATTTAGCTGTAACTATACCACCTAATGATATTATAGCTATTTCAGAAGTACCACCACCGATATCTACTACCATGTTTCCTTCTGGCTCTTCTATTCTAAGTCCAGCTCCTATAGCAGCAGCCATTGGCTCTTCTATTAAGAAAGCATCTTTAGCTCCAGCTGTTCTTGCCGCTTCTTCTATGGCTCTTTTTTCTACTTCTGTAACTCCAAAAGGTACACATATTGCTATTCTTGGGCTTACTACACCTTTTTTAGCTGCAGCTTTTTGTATAAAGTAGCTTAACATTGATTGAGTAACATCAAAATCAGCTATAACTCCATCTTTCATTGGTCTTATAGCTACTATGTTACCTGGTGTTCTACCTATCATTCTTTTTGCTTCTTCACCAACTGCTAAAACGTCCTTGCTATCATCTCTTATAGCAACAACAGATGGTTCTCTAACTACTATTCCTTGTCCTTTTATATAAACTAATGTATTTGCTGTACCTAAGTCGATACCCATATCTTTAGTCATTTTTCCAAATCCAAATAAAGATTTGAAACCTTTTTTCTCTTTTTTTTCTTTAGCCATTTTAATGCACCTTCCTTACTTTATTCTCATTAAATTAACATATTCTCTTTAAAACTAAAATAAGATCCATCCCCGATTATTATATGATCTATAACTTCTATTCCTATTAATTCACCACATTGTTTCAATCTATTTGTTATGTTTTTATCTTCCTTTGATGGTTCAGCATTTCCAGAAGGATGATTATGTAATAAAATAATTTTATTACTACTTCTTCTTATTGCTTCTCTAAAAACTTCTCTAGGATGAACTAATGATGAATTAAGTGTTCCCATAGAAATATCCACATCCGTGATTATTTCATTTTTAGTATTTAAAAGAACTACCTTAAAAATTTCTTTATATTGATACCTTAAACTCTCCATATAGTATTTATATATATCCCAAGGATTTTTTATTTTGTATTTTTGTGGTCTATAAGATGCTATTCTACTACCTAGTTCTAGGGCAGCTTTAATTTGAAGTGCCTTAGTTTTGCCTATGCCATTAATACTTTCTAGTTCTTCAATGGTCACATCTTTTAAGTATCTAATATTATCGGCTTTTTGTATTATATTTCTACCAAGTTCAACTGCATTTAATTCTTTTGTTCCAGTTCTTATTATTACAGCTAATAATTCAGCATCTGATAAACTACTCACTCCATTTAAAATCATTTTTTCTCTTGGTCTTTCCTCTAATGTCATATCGTGAATTGTTGTAAATGAATTAGAAGATTTTCTCAGATAAATCACCCTCCGTAAAAAAGATTTATATCAAAGTGATCCTTTAGGCAGTCGCTTATTTTCGATATAGGTAAGCCCACTATATTAAAATAGTCACCTTGAATATTTTTAACTAATAGTCCTCCATATCCTTGTATTCCATAAGCTCCAGCTTTATCTAAAGATTCTTTTGTTTGTATATAATCTTTAATACACTGCTCAGATAAGTCTTTAAAAGTTACTTTACTAATCTCACAATCAATAATCTTTTTATTTAAAGCTAAGTTTATCAAAGCAAATCCAGTAATTACATAATGAGTTTTTCCAGACAATAACTTAATCATTTCGAAAGCTTCTGATTCATTTTTAGGCTTTCCTAAGATAGTATTATCAATAACTACAATTGTATCTGCACCAATTACTAATGCATCCTTGTTATTTTTAGCTACGTCTAGTGCTTTTTCATATGCAAGTCTCATAACTGTTTCTTTTGGCGATTCATTTAATTTGATAATTTCATCAATTTTACTTTCTTTAATGGAAAATCTCACCTTAGTATTTTCTAAGATTTCTCTTCTTCTAGGTGATTTTGATGCCAATATTATATCCATTGTCTCACCTCACCTTGTACTATATTTTTGTACTAATTAAGTTTATCATTATCTTATAAAAATTTCAATGTTAATGTCGAGTCTTTTCATTACATAATTGTTATATTTATAATCATTAAATTAATAATTTTTCTCGGAATATCGTTCGAATTTGAACAAAAATAAAGATATGGATTAGTTCCATATCTTTATTCTAACCATATTTAAAATAATTTTAACATCTATTTTAAAACATGTTAGTCTAGTTTGTTGCTTTAGCACCTTCATCAACTAAACTCATAGCGCCTTTTTTACATTTTTGTAGACATAGATGGCATCCCCTACATTTATCTTGATTAACTTTATGAGGTTGTTTCTTTTCTCCTTCTATAGCATCAAACTTACACTGTCTAGCACACGCTGTACATCCTATACATATTTCTTCATCTATAACAACTTTTCTTCTGTCTGAAATATCTCCTGATATTACTTTAGTTGGACATTTTTCAACACATACTTTACATCCGATACATTTATCATAATCAACCACAGCTAATTTATTATCTAATGTTATAGCTTCAACTGGACAAGCTTTAGCACAAGCTCCACATCCTATACAGCCAGCACTACAATTTACTTTTACAGCTTTACCAAATTCATGACTATTACATTTCACAAATACTTCTTTACTTGCAGGCTTTTCAACTATTAATCCCTTTGGACATACTTCTCTACATTTTCCACAGTTTACACATTTTGATTCATCAACTACAGCTACCCCATCAATAACTTTTATAGCATCAAATTTACATACAGAGACACAAGTACCAAACCCCAAACATCCTGCACTACAACCTTTTGCTCCTCCTATTAATGCTGCTGCAGCTCTACAATCTTTAAGACCTTGATGAACATATTTATCTTTAGCTTTATCACAAGTACCACTACATTTTACTGTAGCCACCATTTTTTCTTCACTTCCTGCAGATACTCCCATGATTTCAGCTACTTTAGCTGCAACTGCAGCTCCACCAACTGGACATCCATTTACAGGAGCATCTCCTTTTACTATTGCAGCTGCCATACCTCCACACCCAGGAAATCCACAACCACCACAGTTTGCTCCAGGAAGTACTGCAAGTATTTTTTCTTCTCTCTCATCTACTTCAACAGCAAATTTTTTAGACGCATAAGCAAGTATTGCACCAAACAATAATCCTAATCCACCTAAAAGTATAATTGCTTTTAATATACTCACAAAACCACCCCCTATTTTATAATTGTATTAATCCTGTGAACCCTAAGAAAGCTATTGACATCAAAGCTGCTGCAATTAATGTTATAGGATATCCTTGAAATGCTTCAGGTATGTCTGCCAATTCTAATCTTTCTCTTATTCCTGCAAATAATACAATTGCCAATGTAAAACCAACACCTGCACCTACACCATTTATCAATGTAGCTATTAAATTATAGCCATTTTGTACATTAACTAAAGCTATACCAAGTACTGCACAGTTTGTTGTTATAAGTGGTAAATAAACACCTAATGCTTGGTACAAAGATGGACTCATTTTTTTAATAACCATTTCAACGAACTGAACTATAGAAGCAATTACTAGTATAAAAGCTATTGTTTGTAAATATTCAGTTTGTGTTGCAACTAATATTTTTTGTATGAAATATGTAATTAATGATGCTAGTGCTAAAACAAAAGTAACTGCTACCCCCATTCCAACAGCTGTATCAACCTTTTTAGAAACACCTAAAAATGGACATATTCCTAAGAATTGTGATGTTATAACGTTGTTAACAAGAACGATACTCAAAAACAATAATATATAATAACTCATATAACTCCCTCCTTATTAAGCTTCTTCTTCTACCTTATCACTAGATTTTTTATTTATTGTTTTATTAAATATAGCCATTAAGAATCCTAATGTTAAGAAAGCACCTGGAGGTAGTATGAATAACAATGCTGGTTGATATGAAGCTCCAAATATACTAAAACCAAATATTGATCCTGCTCCTAATAATTCTCTAACTGTTCCTAGTACAGTAAGAGCTATAGTAAATCCAATACCCATTCCTATCCCATCTACTGCTGATGCTGCCGGTCCATTTTTAGATGCAAAACTTTCAGCACGAGCAAGTATTATACAGTTAACAACTATTAACGGAATATATAATCCAAGCGCTGCATCTAATGCTGGAACATAAGCTTTTAAAGCCATTTGTACTATAGTAACAAATGTTGCTATAACTACTATAAATGCCGGTATTCTTATTTTATCTGGTATTACTTTTCTAAGTAATGAAATAACTAAGTTTGAACAAGTTAAAACTACTGCAGTTGAAAGTCCCATACCCATACCATTTATAGCAGAACTTGTTACAGCTAGAGTTGGACACATACCTATTACTTGAACAAAGGTTGGGTTATCATTGATAATACCATTTTTAAATACTTTACCTAGACTCATATGATTATCCCCCTATTCTATTTACTGATACTATCATATACATCTACAGCAGTATTAACCCCACTTGTTACTGCTTTTGATGTTATTGTAGCACCTGATATTGCTTGTATTTCAGTTTCACCTGCATTTCCACCCTTTACAACAGTAAGTTCTGTTGCAGGTTTATTTGCATATTGCCCATAAAATGCTTCTTCTTTAGATCTTGCTCCAAGACCTGGTGTTTCAGACATATTTCCTATATTAACTCCTGATATAGTTCCATCAGTTTTTATCCCTACCATAAGTTCTATCTCTCCACCATATCCTTTTGGAAGAACTTTTATAGTATATCCAGATACCTCAGAACCATTTAATCCTTCATAAACTTCTACAACTTCAACATCTGAAGTGGAACTATATTTACTAGAATCTAATAATTTAAATTCTTTAGCATCCGATAATACAGCTTTTCTAGCTTCATTATTTGCTTGTTCATTTCTTTGCGCTATTAAAGGAGCTGTCATTTGATTTGTACCTGCTAAAAGACCTGCCGCAACTGCACAAATAACAAATAAGTTTAATCCTAATTTTAATATGCTATTCACTCTTAGGCACCTCCCCAAATACTCTGTTATTAACAAATTTATCTATTAATGGAGCTGCAACATTAGCAAGTAATATTGAATATGAACATCCTTCTGGATATCCACCATACAATCTGATAACAGTTGCTATTACACCTGCTAAAACCGCATATATAATTTGACCTTTTACAGTCATTGGTGAAGTAGTATAGTCAGTTAACATAAAAAATCCACCAAGCATTACTCCACCTGCTAGTATTTGGAACATAGCAAATTCAAAACTTAATCCTCCTAATAAGAAACTTAGTATAAATATTGTTCCTAAATAACATAGTGGCATAACGTATGAAATTATTCCTCTCCAGATTAAATATAATCCACCTAAAAGTATTAATATTGCACATGTTTCACCTATACATCCACCTATATTACCAAGAGCCATATCTATTAAAGATACTCCACTTTCTTTTAATGGATCAAGTCCTGCTACTCCTGATTTTAAGAAACTAAGAGGTGTTGCAGTTGTTACTGCATCTATACTTCCACCACTTACCCAGTTAACTCCTGTTTTAGTCCAATTAGTCATAGCAACAGGAAACGATGCTAATAAAAATGCTCTACCAGCAAGAGCTGGATTAACAAAGTTATTACCAATTCCACCAAATACCATTTTTACTACTATAATTGCAAACACACCACCAAGTATACACATCCACCAAGGAAGAGCTGCTGGCACATTAAATGCAAGTAATAATCCTGTTACTACTGATGAAAAATCTCCTATAGTACTTTTTTGTTTAGTAATTTTTTGATATATAAATTCTGATCCTACTGTGCCCAGTATACAGAAAAACATCACATATAAAGCACTCAATCTAAAATAGTAAAGTGCTGCAAGTGCTGCTGGCACAAGAGCCCATACTACTTGCTTCATTATATAAGAAGTATCTTCATTGCTTCTAATATGAGGTGATGATGATACTATAAGTTTACTATCCATATTTTTTCCCCCTAACTATTTTGTTTAGCTAATTGTTGCTGTTTTCTTCTTGCTGCTTGAATTTGTCTTTTTGCATTTCTTATAGACTCTACTAAAGGTCTTCTTGCTGGACATATAAATGAACATGAACCACATTCTATACAATCAAGTGCTCTATGTTCTTCTGATTTTTTAAAATCACCTTTTAATGAATACGCACTTATGTATAATGGTTGCAAAAATGCTGGACATACTTGAGTACATCTTCCACATCTCAAGCAATTACTTGGTTCATCAATTCTTGCTTCTTCTTCAGATATACATAGTATTCCTGAAGAACCTTTATTTGTGACTATATTAGTTGTATATTGTGTCATACCCATCATAGGTCCACCCATTATGAATTTACCTACTTGTACGTCGTCCTTGAATCCTCCACATTGTTCTATTATTTCAGAAACTAATGTACCTACTTTTGTTATTAAGTTTGCTGGTTCTTTTATACAACTACCTGTAACTGTTGTTATTCTTTCTATTAATGGTAATCCTGTTTTGATAGTTTTTGCGATTTGAGCTGCTGTTCCTACATTGTCTACTACTGCTCCTGCAGCTGCTGGAAGTGCACCAGAAGGAACTTCTCTTCCTGTACATGCATATATTAATTGTTTTTCTGCCCCTTGTGGATATTTAACTTGTAGTCCTACTACTTCAACTTCGTCATAGCCTTTAGCTGCATTAGTCACAGCTTCTATTGCATCTGGTTTATTTACTTCAATTGCTATGTATCCTTTTTTTACGTTTAATGCTTTCATTATTATTCTGATACCAAAGACAACATCTTCTGGATTTTCTATCATTAGTCTGTGATCTGCTGTAAGATATGGTTCGCATTCCGCCCCATTTAAGATAACTACATCAATACTTGTATCTGGCGGTGGTGATAATTTAACATGTGTTGGAAATGTTGCCCCACCCATTCCAACTATTCCTGCTTCTTGGATATATTTTATTATATCCTTTGAATCTAGCGTTTCTAAATCTCCTTTAGGTTGTATACTTTCATCTAATTCTTCTTTAAAATCATTTTCAATCACTATGCATTGTCCTTTTCCCCCTGGAATTTCATGTGATTCAATTGCAATAACTTTCCCCGAAACAGATGAATGTATATAAGTCGATACAAATCCTTGAGGTTCTCCTATTTTTTGTCCTTTTTTCACTATATCTCCTACTTTAACTATAGGTTTAGCTGGAGCACCTATATGTTGTTGTAGAGGTATATAAACTACTTTTGGAGCCTCTGCTTTTCTTAAAGCTACTTGGTTTGTATACTCTTTATTGTATGGAGGGTGTATACCTCCTTTAAATGTTAAGAGTTTCATCTTCTTACCTCCCCAAACTGTTTTTTACTTTTATGCTATTATATATAGTATACTATAAAATTACCAAATATTACTAATTGTTAAAAAAATATCCTTTTTTGTGGATTATTCACTTATTTTAAACCGTTATTGATATAACAACTTTCAAAAAAATAATTTTTCATCTAAAAATTCAATTTTCAAATCCACTTCTTTAAACCTACACTTCATATGAACAACAACTTCTCCCCTTGTACCTTTAAATCATTGAAAATTAAAAAAGGTTGTTTAAACAACCTTTTAATAATTTCTTATTTCATTGATTGTACAAATAAATAATATTGTTGAACTGATGATAATAACAAGGATTCACTTATATAACCTTTATTTTCATTTGCATTTTTTGATGAAGTTAAGATATTATTTTGTACTTCATCTATATAAGAAATTAAATTATTTTTAAACTTATCCATCTTGTAATAATCAATTTTTTGTGTACTTTTCTTCAAATTTTCCAATATTGTTTTTCTACTTGTCAAAATTTTATTATAATTTTGCAAATCATTTTTACCTTCGTCCCAATATTGGCTTTCTTTTTGATAATTTTTAATCAAATCATTAAGACCATCAGCAATCTCTTTCATATAAGAATAACTATTTGTATATTCTAAAGATAACATTGGTACTTCTATTTTAGTTAAAAAAGCATCTGAAAAATAAGTTCTAGTCTTTTCTAAATTAGCTTTTACTTTATATTCATCAAATGAAGAGTAAACTTGAATTTTTTGTGAATTATCAATAGTCATACTTGATGATGGAATTTTATATTCATTCATAACTTCTTCTATTTTTTTTAGGTCACTTTTATCTTCCAAAGATGCAACTTGAATTGTATAAACTACCATATTACTTACACTTGACACTTGTGTATTCTCTTCATTATTTTCTTTATCTTCTTTTTCTATTTCTTTTAATTCCGATTCAATATTAGATGAGGTGATAACATTACTCTTATCAAATAATTTTCTAATGCCATCCCAAACAGATGCGTTCTTTATTGAGCTTACAACATTGACATTACCCAATTTACTCATAAAATCATTATCTTTTAGGTTGATATATGAATATGTTCCCACTATACCTAGACATAATACAACTGTAACAACCCTTGTCCCATTAAATTTTTTTCTCTTATTGAAATTTCTGTAAAATTTTCTTTTGCTCATAAGTTGTCCCCTCCTAAATAGTTTTTTTATAATATATATTTAAGAGATGTCCAATTTATGAATCAAATTATTTATAAATAATTTATATTAAAAAAGCTATGAAGTTAGATATAATTTCTAATTTCATAGCTTTTTATTTTACTTTTTATTTTAGTAGAGTCTTCTTGCTCCTAATAATACTCTTCCATAATATCCTGATAAAGAATTTATTTTTACTTTATCTGGATTTTTTTGAGAACCACTTGCATGTATAAATTGATTATCACCAATATATATACCTACATGAGAAGTTCTCCCTGGCGTTACTGTAGCAAAATATAATAAATCTCCTTTTTTTAGAGCACTTGTTGAGACTACTCTTCCTGATTTAGCCTGCTCATAAGACACTCTAGGAAGTGATATTCCTGCAGCATTTAGATATACATATCTTGTAAATCCTGAGCAGTCAAAAGAATTTGGCCCATTAGCACCCCAAACATAAGGTTTACCTAACTGAGCCATTGCAAGATTTATTATAGCTTCAGTTTTATCATTAGCATTGGTGTTATTACCTGCGCTACTATTAGGATTATTATTTGTATTACCACTTGATGATTCATTTATAATAGTAATATATTTACTACTAACCCATCCTGTAATATTAGAAGATGTTTTAATTTCATACCATGAGTTGGAACTTTTCGTTATACTAACTACTTCCCCTTTTTTAAGAACTGTTTTTATAGAGTGATTAATTCCTGCTCCACTTCTTACATTTAGATTAGCAGTTGTTTTTCCGTAAGTATTAGTTTGTGATATATAAGTTGATGAAACCCACCCAGTTGTTCCATTTGATAGTTGTATTTTATACCAACCATTATTTGTTTCTAATATTGATACTGCATTCCCCTTATATAAACAACCTTTTACATTATGATTTAATCCAGGCCCACTTCTTACATTTAATGCAGTTGCTGTAACTATTCCCTTTTCCTGCGCATACACAGTTGACTGTCCTAAAGATAAAGCTAACGCGCCAATTCCTATACTTGACATTACCTTTATTTTCACAGTATACCCCCAAATATTTTTATTTTTTCTTTGGTAAAATTTCTATCCAGTAGTTATCTGGATCTGCTATAAAATATATGCCCATTGCCTTATTTTCAAAGCATATACATCCCATTTCTTTATGTAACTCATAAGCTTTATCAAAGTCTTCAACTTCTAAAGCTAAATGGAATTCATTATCTCCTAAATTGTATGGTCTATCCCAATCTCTTAGCCACGTTAATTCTAGTTGATGAGATGTTGATCCATCTCCTAAGTACACTAATGTAAAACTTCCATCTTGTGCATTCATACGGCTAACTTCTTTTAGACCTAATGCTTTTTCATAAAATTCTAAACTTTTTTCTAAATTAAGAACATTAAAATTATTGTGACAAAATGTAAATTTCATATAATTTCCTCCCGTTGTATAAATCTTACTTTATATAGCTAAATATAAAAATATACTTTTGTATATCATTACATTATTTTATTATTATATCCTTAATTTTGCAATAATTGGATAATGATCAGACATATTTTTTATTATAACTCTATAATTTATAGGCTCTATATCTGGAGATACAAAAATATAGTCTATTCTTTCTATACCCAAAGCAAAGGTCAAAGTATTAGACTTGTCTAATTCCTTTGCTACATCTATACTATTTCCACTTAAAGTTACATCTTCAACATTAAAATCTCCTGCAATAATATAAGTTTCATCTCCAAGACCATCAATAAAATCTTGTAATTCTTTTAGTTGCAATTTCTGCTCATCTTTATCAGCGCCTAGATGAACATTTATTATATTTACTCTTTGACCTCTAACATCTATAACAGTATGTAGTATACCTCTTTGCTCCTTAGAACTACTTAAATAAACATGATTTTGTTTTATTATTTTATATTTTGAATATGTAACTAATCCATAGTTTGAGTTAAGATTTACTACATTAGCTCCGAAATGGGAGTTCATTCCCAACTCTTCCTTTAAACTGCTAACTTGAAATCCTACTTTTGAAGATTCATTCACTTCTTGTAAACAAATTATATCTGCATCACAGTTTTTTAAAAAATCTATAGTATCAAAAAGTGTAGGAAACTTATCTTTATCAACACCACTATGTATATTATAACTTATTATTTTGATATCCTTATCTAAAATTCCTTCATTTGTATTAATATTACTTATTAAAATACTAGAAATTACAATTAATAACAATAAAAATACTTTTTTTAATTTAATATTTCATCATCTCCTTTAACATATATTATTATATGTTATTATTCAAAAATTAAAGACGCCAACAGCGCCTTTAACTTAATGATTTCTCTTTACTACCTTCTCTTTAATTATATAATTAATGACTTTTTTCCTTATATCTTCAGCACTATCTTCCTCCATCACATTTATATCAAGGAGTTTTGCTATAGACTTCATATCTTCTCTAGTTTTTGATTTATAACTTTCAATTAGATTCTTTTTAATTTTTTCAGGTTCTAATACATATTCTTGTTCTCCGCTATTTCTTTTATAAAAAACATATTTTTTCGAGTATTGACTTCTATTATTATAAATATGCATAGATATTCTTTTTAGTATCTGACCATAAGAACTCTTAGGATTTACACTTACTCCTAAATAGTTTGCAAACTTTATCAATTCTCCCTTTGATTTAAATAATTCCTGACTTCTAATTATTTTCCCTACTGAGATTACATTTTCTTGATATGCACCATTTTTTAATACCTTTAAATAAGTTCTATTAACACTTGGTTCTTTATTTATTTTTTTTATATAATCATTTATAACTTTATCTATGTTTCCCTCAAAGTATTTTTGTGCGCCTTTTTGAGATACAAAATTTTCTATTTCTTTGTGGGCCATATCAAGTATCATATTTTTCAAATCATCTTTATAATATCTAGATTCCATGATACCTCCCCCTTGTTATCAACAATCTTATCCTTACTTATTATATTCAGATAATTTTAAATTGGTGAATTTACCGAATATTTTCTAATTGTGATTTACTTCATTATATGATTTTTCTTAAAAATTATTAAATTCTTTTAATTTAATGTATAAATTAATTTCTTTTGGAAAAAATATTATCATAAAATCAAACATACTCAATCTCCCCATTTAGACTTCTATTTCCCCCATAAAATAGAAGTCTTTTTTTAATCATAATAAAAATACCTAGAGAAATTCTCTAGGTATTTTTATTATGATTTTATTATTCAACACTTACTAATTCAAAACCTAAGTCTTCTATTAGTTCTTTAACTCTTTCAATATCAACACTATCTTCCATATCTACAAGGGCATATTTACCTTCTAAACTAATTTCTAATACTTCTACCCCTGTAATATCCTCTGTAAGAACATCTCTTAAATTACCAACACAATGACTGCATTTCATTCCTTCAATAGATAATTTTCTTTTCATCTAGTTACCCCTCCTATAATTTATTTACTCATTTGTAAATTTGAAATTCCTTTATATATATCAAAATCATTTGGATGAATATTTCCTTTAAGTCTTTTATTAGATACAACAAAATTATCTAATATACCTAAAGATATAAATGACCCTTGTTCAACTACATATTTTTGAATTTGATCATATATTTTTTTAGTTTCACTTTGTGATGTACAATTACCCAAAGATGTAATATATGTTTCTAATTTTTTGTCTTTTATATCGCATGCTTTTAATATATCTCTAGCATCTGGAATACTTGACATAGAATATCCAACTATAGCTAAATCATATTCTTTAGAATTAATAGCTTTAATTAGTTCTTCACCATCTAATTCCTTTACTACACTCTTGATTCCTATAGATGATAAATTTTCATTAATAGTTTGTGCCACCTTTACTCTTTCAGTATTATTAGCAGAAACTACAATATTTAATTCAATTCCATTAAGAATTTCTTTTATTTCTTTTTTACTAAGATCTGAATTAGTTTTATTATTAGTTGAATTATCTTCTATTATCCCCTCTAAATTTTCAGAGTTTTGCTTATTTTCCTCAGCTTGTTTTTTATCTTCTAAGGATTGATTAACTGATTTTAATCCACTAACCAAATACTCAATTGCTTTTTCATTATCATAAGGTAATTCTTTTATATCATTATTATAATATTTGCTATTTGTATTAAGAGGGAAATGAGATACAGTTGCATTTCCTACATATGCTTCTTTTAAAAGTTTTTCTCTATCTATAGCAGATATTATAGCTTTTCTAAAGTTTATATTTTTTAGGAAGTCATTATCATAATTAAACATAACCATTTCATAATCTCTACCTTCATATTTAGTTATGTTAAATTCCTTCTTTTCTTCAAATTTACTTAAATCAGCTAATGTTATTTTAGTAATATCACTATCTAAAGAAAGTACCATCTCTGTTTGAGATTCTTTATCTGGTACCATCTTTACGTAGATTTCTTTTCTGTTTTCTGGTAAGTCTCCGAAATAACCTTCATTTCTTTCCAATATCATATATTGTCTGTCTTCATATTTTTTAATTTTATAAGGACCATTCCCTACAAAATTATTTTTATATTCACTTATTTCTGAAGCACTTAAATTACTTAGTTTGTCCTTAGAAATAATAGGGAACGTTAATTTATCTATTATAAAAGGATCAATTTCTTTTAGTCCAATTATAAAGTTCTTACTATTTATTATATCTATTGATTTTATATTCTCAATTAAGCTAGCATAAGGACTTTTATCATTTTTCTTTATTAAATCTATAGTATAGCTTACATCACTTGATGTCACTTCTTTATTATTATGCCAAGTAGCATCTGAATTTAGTTTAATATTTATACTTTTACCGTCTGGAGATATTGTATACTTTTCAACTAATCTTTTCTCTACGTTATAATTGTCATCCATTTCAAATAATCCATCATATATTAAATTCATAATATAACCTACAGATTTATCTGTATTTAGTATTGGATTTATGGTTTGTGGAAATAACATAGTCAAATGAATATATTTAGATTCTTGAATATTATATTCATTTATTGCTTCATTATCTTCTTTTTCACTTTTTTTAGTACATCCTATAAGACCTAGAACTATTGTTAAAACAATGGCTAGAAGTTTTGTTAGTTTTTTATTCATTACTTCCTTCCTTCCTTGCTGTATAACCTTTTATATTGTTCATAATTTTTTTTAACTTTTGTTACATATTTATCAGTCTCTGAGAAAGGTATTACATATAAACTTTCTCCATCTTTGCTATACTCTTTATCTGATAGCCATTTCTTCACATTTCCAGAACCACCATTATAAGCTGCTATTACCAAATCTGTTTTCCCGAACTCTTTATATAAAGTGTTCAAATACCAACACCCTACTCTTATATTAGTTTCTGGATCATAAATATCTATATCATCACCTAACTCTAATTCTTCTATTGCCCAATCTCTAGTTATATCGGCAATTTGCATAAGACCTTTTGCGCCTCTTCTAGATAGGGCTTTTTCTTTAAACTTACTTTCTGCTTTTATAATACTATAAACTAAATTTTCATCTAAGTTATATTCCTCTGAATATTTTTGTACATATACAGAGTATTTTTTAGGAAAGAATAATTTTGATATTCTTCCCCCCTCAAAATAAATTGCTCCGCCTAAGATTATAATAACAGATATAATTAAAATACTTTTCTTACTCACGCCACTTCTCCTTTATATAATTTATAAATATAAAAGCCTTATTTTTTAATTCGTCTATTGTACCTGAATTATCTATTATATAATCTGCATATTTTACTTTTTCTTCTTGGTTCATCTGAGATTTAATTCTACTTAAAGCTTCCTCAGTAGAACAATTATCTCTTTTTTTAATTCTTTCTATTTGTATATTTTCTTCACAAGTTACTACTAATAATTTATCAATAAAGTTTAAATAATCAGATTCCACAAGCAATGCTGCATCTAATATTACGATTTCTTTATTTTGTCTTTTGTACTCATCTATTTGGTCACTAACTCTTTGTCTTATTAGTGGATGAGTTAACTTATTAAGTTGAATTAATTTTTCATCATCACTAAAAACTATTCTGCCTAAGGCTTTTCTGTTTAAAGAACCATCCTCATTTTTTATGTCAGTTCCAAAAGTTTCATAAACTTTATTTAATAATTTTTCATCATCATATATTTGTCGTGCAATAATATCTGCATCTACAATATTAATGCCTTCATTTATAAATATGTTTGATAAACTACTTTTTCCACAACCTATATTTCCAGTTAATCCCATAACAAGCATATTAACACCTACTTTGTTTCAAACCATGAATCTCCCACATTTAAATCCACATCTAAATGTACTTGTAAGTTAACTGCTGATTCCATTTCTTCTTTTACTATATTACAAACTTTATCTAATTCTTCTTCTACTGCTTCAACTATAAGCTCATCGTGTACTTGTAGTATTAATCTAGATTTAATGTTTTCATCTTTTAATCTAGTAAATACATTTACCATAGCTATTTTTATAATATCAGCTGCACTTCCTTGTATAGGAGCATTCATAGCAAATCTCTTTCCTTGGTTTCTTACCATAAAATTACTTGAATTTATCTCTGGTATATATCTTCTTCTATTAAATATAGTCAGTGCATATCCATTGTCTGTTGCATTTTTTATAGCATCATCCATAAATACTTTGATTTTATCATAATTTGCAAAATAGCTTTCTATATAAGCTTTAGCCTGTGGCACTGGTATATTTAAGTCCTGAGATAAACCAAAATCAGTTTTACCATAAACTATACCAAAGTTTATAGCTTTAGCTTCACTTCTTTGTTTAGAAGATACATCATTCACATCAACACCAAATATTTGAGATGCAGTTTTTGAGTGAATATCTATATCATTTTGGAAAGCTTCTATCATATGTTCATCTCCACTCATATGAGCTAATACTCTAAGTTCAACTTGAGAATAATCCGCATCTACTAATTTTGAATGTTCATCTGCAATAAATACTTTTCTTATCTCTCTACCCATTTCTGTTTTAACAGGTATGTTTTGTAAGTTTGGCTCTGTTGAAGATATTCTTCCTGTAGTTGTTATAGTTTGATTAAATGAAGAGTGAATTCTTCCACTTATAGGGTTTATTATTCCTAATAATCCTTCTACATAAGTTGAATTTAACTTAACTATTTGTCTATATTCAGTAATTTTATCTATTATCTCATGTTTATCCCTAAGTTTTTCTAATACATCTGCACTAGTTGAATACCCAGTCTTAGTTTTTTTAATTACTGGTAACTCAAGTCTTTCAAATAATATAACACCTAGCTGTTTTGGTGAGTTTATATTAAACTTTTCTCCAGCTAGTGAGAAGATTTCTTCTTCTAAATTTGAGATTATTTCTTTAAATTTATTTCCCAATTCATTAAGTTGATTTTTATCCACTGCCATACCACAGTATTCCATAGATCCTAATACTTCAACTAAAGGCATTTCCACATCATAGAATAGGTATTCCATATCCATATCTTTAAATGTTTTTTCCATCATTGGATATACATTATAAACTGTGTTTAATATTTCTCCAAAATATGTAGAAAGTTCTTCTAAACTTAAGTCACTAAACTTTTTAGCTTTAGCACCTTTGCCTAGTAATTCTTCTTGAGATTTTATTTTTTTAGTTAAATATTTCATAGCTATATCGCTACATTCATAAGATGTTGATGATTTTGAATCTATTAAATATTCACCTATTGCTATATCAAAGAACATATTATTTATTTCCATATTATATGGTTTGAAAGCTAAATAGTCATCTTTTAAATTGTAACCTATTTTTTTGATTTCTTCATTGAAAATTATATCTTTTATTAATTCTAATTCTTCATCATTTATATAATAAATATTTTCTCCATCTGCACTTAAGAAAACATACATTAAGTTTTGCTCTAGTATATTCCCCACTTTACTTACAGTTTTTATAAATAATTTATTAGTTTTTTCTACTTCTTTTTTAAACTCTAAAACATTATCTAAGTGAGATATTTTAAGTTCTATCTTTTCTTCTACAGTAGATTCTCCTTCTATATCATCCATAGCTAAAACTTGTTTTATTAATGTAGTAAATCCAAATTTTTTAAATTCTTCTATTACTGCTTTTTTATCGTAATCTCCATATGATAATTCATCTAAGCTTATTTCTATTGGCACATCTCTTATAATTGTAGCAAGCTTTTTACTAAATATTGCTTGTTCTTTATTTTCTTCTATTTTCTTTTTAACACTTCCTTTTAATTGGTCTATGTTTTCTATTATATTTTCTATTGAAGAAAATTCTTTTATAAGTTTTATACCTGTTTTTTCTCCTATACCTGGAACACCTGGTATATTATCTGATTTATCTCCCATTAATCCTTTTAAATCTATAAATTGTGTCGGAGTCATTTCATATCTTTCTACAACTGAATCATAGTTGTATTCTTCTACTTCTCCCACACCTTTTTTAGTGATTAATGTAGTTGTTTTATTTGATGCAAGTTGTATAGCATCTTTATCTCCAGTAACTATGTAAACTTCAAAGTCGTTATCTTCTCCCATTTTCGCAACTGTACCGATTAAGTCATCCGCTTCATATCCTGCCATTTCCATTCTATGTATATTAAAAGTATCTAATAATTCTTTTAATGGTTGTAATTGTTGACCAAGTTCATCAGGCATTTTCTTTCTTCCTGCTTTGTAGTCAGCGTACTCCTTATGTCTAAATGTTGGTGCTTTTTTATCAAATGCAACACTTATATGAGTCGGCTTATAGTCATCTATTATTTTAAATAACATTCTAGTAAAACCATATACAGCATTAGTATGTAATCCTTCACTATTAGTCATATCTGGTAATGCATAAAATGCTCTATTTATTATGGAATTTCCATCTATAATTATTAATCTTTTATCCAAGTTTATCACTCCTATGTTTTAAGTATTATATATTCATACATCTTATTATATACCTATATATCATTATTTAATAATACCATAATAATCGAATTATATTAAGGTATTTAATAATAAAATCATCCTAACTTCACTTATATTCTCTCTTCTTTTTAAAACATTTTTATTTTTTATTATAATTAAATATTTTTTTATACTTGATTCTAAATAACCCTTTTGCTATAATTTAGTATAAATTAAATTTGCCGGATTGGTGGAATGGCAGACGCGACGGACTCAAAATCCGTTGGTAGCAATACCGTATGGGTTCAAGTCCCATATCCGGCACCAATAATAAGTTCAAAAGACTTAATCCATTGAGACTAGTAAGTTTATCTTACTAGTTTTTTATTTTACAAAAAATAAAAAGGTTTGAAGGAAGTCCCTCAAACCCAATAAACTTATCCAAATATTCTTTTATAACCTTTTATTAATGGTCTCTCTGAGTGTATTAATGGCCATTCTACAACTTTTTCTGGCCAAGATTCTATAACTTTATCATTCCCAAGATAAATTGCTACGTGTATTATTGTTCCTGAGCTATTTTTATAAAATACCAAATCTCCTCTTTTAGGCTTACTTACTGTTTTTAATGTTGGTAATTTCCAAAGATTACGAGATTCATATTCATACCCAGGCTGAGTATGACGAGTAACACTAATTGGTGATGGATCTATTCCAACTGAATACATCGCTTGCATTACTAACCCACTACAATCTATACCACTTCCTGGAACTCCAGCAGCTCCAACTACATACTCTGTTCCTAAATAGCTTTTTGCAGTACTTATCATTTTTTCAATTAAATCTTCTCTTGTATCAGTTAATTTTGTTTTTACTGGTGTCACATAAGTATCTAAAGTATACCAAGATGATTCACTAAATCCCATCTTTCTCCAAGTCGCAAGATTTACAACTCCAGTTGCTTTAAGTCCATTAGCTCTTTGAAATGCCATTACCCTAGAAATTGTCGTTGGTCCTACTATTTCCCATACATGACCCATACCTAATCTTCTTTGAACCTTTGCAACTCTAAGTCCCATAGTTCCTCTTACTAAGTCTTTTCCTCCACCAGAAACATTTATTTGTTCTTTTAACTGAATATATCCTTTAGGATTTTCATAAACTCTTTTAGCTTTTATATTTATAGTTGAACTAGTGTAGAAGTTTCCTTTATCAGTAGCAGGAATATATACTCTCCACTTAGAAGAAACTTGATTATACCATTCTGATGGATATACTAATTTCACCGAACCTGTTTTAGTTTCTGGTGCTGTATAAGTAACCTTAGTTACCCAAGTTTTCTTTTCACTATCATATCTTTGTAAATATACCTTACGTCCATAAGCAGGGCTTATTTCTATTGTATCCTTTAAAGATAATCCTGCTGTTTTTGATAATGATGTTAATAAACCATATACAGTAGTTTTTGGAACTTGCAACTTTATAGATTTTATATCGCTATAAGAACCATAAATATTTTTTCCATCCACAGTTCTATATGCTCTCACCTTTACATAATAAGTCTTATTTTTTTCTAAATTGTCAGCTTTAAAACTTTTATCACTTGTATCTCCTATTAAATTATATTTTCCATTTTTAGAAGTAGACATATATACTTTATATCCGCTATTTCTTGAGCTTGTATTTGTCCAAGTAGCTATAAAGCTTGTATTTGAGTCTGATTCTAAATTAACTTTTGGAGTACATGGTTTTGTTGTAGCTTTTAATTTATTAGAATAATCTCCATACTTTTTTTCACCGTTTACTACTTTATAAGGTTTTACCTTATAGTAATAATTTGTTGCTGATTTTAATTCTGTATCTTTGTATGTATTTGTATTAGCTGTTCCTCTATAAACATACTTATTACTTTTTGTATCCAAGCGATAAATATCGTATCCTGATACACCTTGGACTTTTTCCCAAGTTAAAACTAGAGTAGATACACCTCTCGTATCAAGATTTAATCCAGTAATTTGCTCTAAATTTAAGTCAGTATTTTCTGCATAAACATTCCCTATGATTTGAAAATTACTAATCAATATAGCAAATGATAAAAAAATTGCTAATAGCTTTTTTGTAAATCTCATATTATCCCTCATATTCTGTTATTTTATCATATTTGTCACGATGACTTATTTATTATAAAATCTATTCCAATATTATACAAGTATTTACAAATAATATTACTTATTTCCAATTATTTTACAATGAGATTAATTATTTACCTTTTAACTCTATATATTTAAAATATTTTTCTTTTCTAAATACATATTTTAATTTTTTATCAAATATAATAATCTCCTCATAGTAATATCTATAATCTTATTATAATCACTCTATTAAATTAAATAAAAAGACGTTCACATTTTATTGTGATAAGTCCTTATTTTTATAAAATA
>OOCW01001136.1_pt1 | contig 20424 bp, 19 predicted proteins | sample 1671201 | NCBI WGS metagenome assembly OOCW01 (sample SAMN06348132, study PRJEB24527) | human gut metagenome | biome: human gut; feature: ankylosing spondylitis patient; material: feces | host: Homo sapiens | place: China | collected 2015-10
CAAATTTGTCTCACAAATGTCTCATTTCTTATACTTATTTTATCTTTCTCTTTTTCTTCTTTCAATGGACATTTAGTCCAAAAAAATATGAGGTTCATTTGAACCTCATAGGAAATATTATAATCCGTTAATTACACGATATGCTTCTGCTGTTGCATCTAATATTCTTCTAGGAGAAGCAGCATCTCCTACAACTTTTACATCATATTTTTTAGATAATTCTTCTGCAAGTTCATTTCTTGATTTATATCCAGCAGCAATAACAACATAATCACATGGAACAGTTGTATTTGATAAAACAACTTCGTGATTTTTAATTTCTTTTACTGTTTCACTTGTTTTTACATCTACTTGATACTCAGCAAGTTTTGCAAACATATGTCCAATAAATGTAGCTCCAATACCATCAGCAATATTATCTTTCATTTCTACTAATGTAACATGAGCTCCCTGATTTCCTAAATACTTACAAGTTTCAGTTCCTACTAAGCCGCCACCAATAACGACAACATTTCCTTTTAATTCTTTTTGATTTTCTAGTACATCTTCTGCTTGTAAAACAAATTCTTGTTCAATTCCTTGAATTGGTGGAACAATTTGTTTTGAACCAGTTGCTAGAATAATTGTATCAGCATCAAATTCATCATCAGTTTTTACTTCTTTATTGATAACTTCAATATTATATTTTTTCATTTGAGATACTAAATAACGATCAAACATCATAAATGTATCTTTTTCAGGTGGTGTAGATAGTGCTTTAAATTTTCCACCTAATTCACCTTTTTCATAAACAGTAACTTTCATACCTCTTTGAGCAGCTGTAATTGCTGCTTCCATTCCGGCAGGACCAGCACCAATAATTACTACTTTTTTATCAGATTTTCCTTTTAACTTACAAGTTAACTCTTCACCAGCTACAGGATTGACCATACAATGTGCAGGCATTCCTCCAAGTACACGATCAATACATCCTTGGTTACATGCAATACAATAACGAATATTATCATAATCATGTGCTTTAATTTTATCTATTAATAATGGATCAGCAATTAAACCTCTACCAATAGCAACAATATCTGCTTCATCATTTTCAACAACATTTTCAATTAAATGTGCATCATTTAATCTTGCTGCAACAATAACAGGAATATCAATTTCTGCTTTTAATTCTTTAGCAAAAGGTATAATAAATCCTTGAGGAATAAACATTGGTTGAATTGCATATTCAACAGCATCATAGCATCCTGCTGATAAAGAAATAGAAGCTACACCCATTTCTTTAGCTATATGACAAACTGTTTTTACCTCTTCAAATTTCATTCCATCGTCTACATATTCATCAACACTTACACGAATTTGTACAGGCACTTCTCCATTAACTTCATCAATAACAGTTTTTAAAACATCCATTGGATATTTGATTCTATTTTCAAAACTTCCACCATATTCATCTGTTCGATGATTTGTATGAGTTGACATAAATGAATGTAATAAATATCCATGAGCAAAATGTACTTCTACAATATCACACTATTTATTTGGTACTATAAGAAACAATAAGAAGCAGATAAAAATACATTCTTACTAATAGTCAGGATTTTAGATGGTCAAGCACATCGGCAGGATTAATAAGCTTAAGCATAGTGATTGCTCAAGAGTATTGAAATTGATAATCATGATAAATTGGAATATAACCTCTTATAAAAAGTACATCCGCATTATAATCATGCTTGTATTCTGCTAAAAAATATATTATTAATAATCAAATATGTCAAATGTTTCATTTTCTTGTTTGTTATTAAAAATTGTTCTATTGAATGTTTTAAATTTTATATTTTTGAAAAACATCTTTTTATCCAATTCCCAATTTATAAATTTTTCACCATTATATTCTAGAAAAAATTTACATATTTCTAATTTTGATTGTTCAGATTGCTTATTAGATAAAATTGTACTCATGTATTTTACAATAAAATCTTCCATATTTTTATTAATACCTTGTGATAAATATTTACATTTATAGAAAATAAAAATCCACCAAATATCTTTATTTAAAAAAATATTTTTCCCCTGTGAATCTAGGTCATCACTATCAACTATATTATAAAATATATTTAATTTACTTTGAATTAAATCCTCTATTTCCTGTTTTAAACCTAATTTTTCTTTACAAATAAAATGATCATATAAAAACAAAATTGCATAGTATAGCGGATTCATTTCTTTTCGTATTTCATATAAAATGTATTCTTCTGATTTTGAACCTATATCTATATCGTACATTATTAATAATAAAATCAAGTTTGAAACATCTGCTAAATTTGAATTTTGTATAATAAAACTATATCTTTTCATTATTTTATAAAGGACACTTTTATTTTTTGAAAATCCTATTTCATCTTCAATAATATATATAATGCTAATAAGTTTATCAGTATTGCGGTATGTAGGAGCAAATGAATAAAAATAAAATAAGAGATCATATAAATAATAAACTGCATTTTCAAAAGCCAAATTAAAAATAGTTTTCTTTGATTCATTTGAAATACATCCAAAAAACTTTCTATATATAAACGAAAAACAATACGATACTATTTTAACATTCATTTTCTCATCAGAAACTATTACAGTTTGAAACATATCTTTTAATTTCGATACTGATCTTTGAGGAAGTAATCTTTGTTCTCTCAATAAATATGTATTTTCATCACTATAAGGATAAAATATAGATTTCTCTAATTCATTTAAAAATAAATTGATTTCATTTATCCACTCAGACCATATATGTGGTAATTTTCCTTTTTCTTCTTTTTCATAGTTCAACCTAAGTTTAAAGCGATTTGAAGATTTCGCTATTTCATTAATTATTTTATCCACGTTTTCTTCCTTTTTTACAAAAACAAAAAAATCATCAACGTATCTTTTTATTTCGTAATCTAAACCATTTTGAAGTCCCTGACAATTCAAACTATACATTATATTTCTATCAACAGATTGAAATATTATTTCAGATAGAAATCTTGAAAATTCAGGGCCAACAACAATTCCATTAGTAATTGACATATTCATATTTTGTAATAATTTATCAGTTGCACTCAGAAAATGTCCCTCATCTAACCTTTTTGCTTCCTGTACATTACTAGCAATAATCCAATTAAAAGTATGTGTATAAATACTATCAAAGCATTTGCTGTAATCTAATTTTGCGAAAAATTTATATTTTCTATTTAAATCATGCCACTCGTCTGATTTATAAAAATGATCTAATTGTTGATATGGAAATCTATCATAATAGTTTCCAGCCGACTCGTTTTGTAAAATTGCTTGGTCTGCATATTCAATAATATTATTATTCACTCTTTTAAATAATAAATTATCTCTTTTTCGGTGAGTTCTTATTGAAAAACTATCTTTTTTAAAAAAATTAAGAATTATTTTTTCATATCGCTCTAAATATAAATACACTTCCATCATTGAAAGTGGGTTAATGAACGAAATTTCTCTATATTCATTATTATCCTTTAATACAAAAATTTTCAAAGGTGCCGCATGCCAACTTGAATCGAATTTTTTTTCATCTTCATTTTTATCTCTAGATATTCTTTTCATAACTTTATTTGTTACAAGATAATTATAAAAATTTTTTAAAGTATATATTTGAGGTACTTCATTAGGTTGTAAATCAGTCAAAATTATATCTAATTGATTCCTCTTATCGTGTTTTTTGTTTTTATTCATATACACTCCTCCTCTTTTATGATAATATTTTATTGAAGAAACTACATATACGTATAAATCTTCACACACATTATCGGTGAGTGAGTCACTGTTCCATACTCTAAGCCAAACAAATTCCAGAATTCATTATTCTGGAATTTTTAATAAATAATTATAATATGTGACACACTCTCTATAAGTTTTGTTATGTACTTTAAATGTATTGTCAATCTTTCTTATTTTCTTACAAAGATATTCTACGCTCCAACCTATGTTAGGGTGAAAAACAATCGATTTATTATTTTTAAATACTGCCATAATACAATAACTTGGTTTACTCTTTTGGCTATTATAAAAATATAATTTATTCTTTAATGGATGATTTTTTATAATTTTCATCACATTTTCATATGGCTGTCTTGTTAAAAAGTATTTTGTTTTTTCCTCAAGATCGCCATAATTTTTTTTCTTAATTTCATGACTTAACAGATTATAATTTGCAGTAATCCCTGCTACATCCCATTTAGCTATTTTATTATTCGATGCAAACACATTATAATAAACCCTTCTAGATATAAAAAATAATATTCTCTGTCTAAATAATTCAACATCTCCGTTATTTAAATATTCTAAAGTAATTTTATCGATTTCTTTTCCATATTTTTCTAATTTTTCTTCAGCAATTCCAAACTTGTACTTTTTATCACTAAATTTAAATAAATATCCAAGATAAGTAAATTTTTTTAAATTATCATGCATATATTTTGTATAATATTTTTCCTTTTCTTCATTTAACTTTACTCTATTTCCAAACATTTCTTTTGCAATTTCAATTATTCTTTCTCTTATCATTTCCTGTTCAACATCTTTATTAAAAATTAATAATCCATCATCCACATATCGTGCATAAAAAATAAGGCCATCTGAACTAAAAGTATATTTTATTTTCCTATCAAAATATTTTCCAGCTATTTCAACAAACACATTAGATAATGCTAATCCTTGATAACAATATTGATTTTCATCAATATATCTTTCTAACAAATCTTTTATGTACTTTTCAAAAAAAACATCTTTAATATGATTGTTCCATATTATTTTGGCATCAATTGTTTCAAAAAAACTTTTAAAGTCAAATTTATATACTGTATAATTTGTTAAACGCTCTATTTCTTTTATTAAACTAAACAATTCTGGCATAATTTCTGATCTATTAGGATATTTTACATTAAAAATTAAATCTAATTTTTTCTTCAAAAATTTAATAATAATATACTCCTCTGTTTCTTTGTCAACTGTATATATTTTTCTTATTTTATCATCCTTCTTTATCTTTCTATGCTTTATAATTGGATTACCAAAATTAAAATTACTAGCCTTCTTCATCTTATAATATAATTTATTTTCATTATCTAATTTATATTGAAAATAATTGATTTCACTTGGCTCTATAGCAGTTAAATACAATACTTTTAAAAGTTCTGTTAGTTGCCTATCAGAATCATAATATCCCCAATTTGCAATATATTGCCTATCACAATATGAATCATTGATAATATTTAAATATTCACAATTACTTTTTGCACTTTCAATTACTTTATTTATATAGTAATTTGTAATAGATGGATTATCATTTTTTATTTGTGTCTTCATATTTTGTACCGCACAACTATTATCATTATATATTTCATAGCAAAATAGATACATACTTGCAAAATAACTTCCCACCTCATCATCATATAAAGTTAAAATATGTCTTCTTAAATTTTGTATAAAATTTTCTTCATTTTTATTTTTTATATTTTCATATATTTTACTTAATTCACAATCATCATATGTTGTCTTTGCTCTTGTTGATAACTTATTAATATTCCATTTTTTTCTTTCTAATTCTTTATACAATTCTGATAAAACCATTCCTTTGACTTCTAAATTTAAACTCATCTTTCTTCCGTGAACATTCCTTTTTAATCTCACACAAATACCACCTTCATAATTATTACATTTAAAAAAAACAGATAATACATACTATCTATTTTGTTATTTTCTCTCTCGAACAGTCTTTTATAATGCATAAGCAGTAATTATAAGTATTATTCATGAAAATCAAACAACCCTGCAAACTTGTTGAGAGCCATAATAGTTGGACTGCAAAAGATAGAACAAAATTGTAACTTAATCCTTATCTTTTTTATCACGATTTTATATTACATTTTTATCTCACATCATTATTCTAATTTATAATACATTTTTGTATATTTTAATCTTATGATTAAATGAATCTGTTCCACCTTCCATATAATTAATTATATTTTTTTTAATTTTTTTTGTGCCTGGATAGCCCTCATCTTTTATCCATCCATGATTTCCATTAGACTCCATTACACATACAAATTCAGACATAGTATTTGTAACTAATGCTGCATTATGAGTAGCAATTATTATTTGTCTTTTAGATTTTGTGTCTCTTATTTGTTTTACAAGATTCTTATAAATATATTGATTATCTAAATTATCCTCGGGTTGATCAATAATTAATGGTGTATAATCATTTGAATAATCACTATATCCAAGAATAAAATCTAACATTGCAACAACTTTTTGTCCAAGACTTAAATCTTTTACATCTCTATAATTTTCATTTGATATTTTTGAACCATTTTTTGAATCTATATTAAATTCCAAAGTGAATTCTTCATTATTTTTAAGAAAATTTATCAAATAATTTTTTATTAATTCCAAGTTTATATTTTCAAACATTTTATATATTTTATTTAAAATATCTTTTTCCCCCATAAAATCTATATTCTTTTTGTCTAAATCTTTTGAGAATTTTGAATCTTTTGCATAATTTATTAATGAATATTTAGTTGTATCAAGATTCCTTTTATATAAAAATTGTAACAAATTATTTAATCCTTCTTGATCATATACTCTTAATAAGTATTCACAAAGTTCTTCATTGGAAATTCTATAATTAAAAAATGACTTATTTCTATTATTGTTTCCAAATAACCACTTATACAAATTTGGTTCTTCATAATAATCAGTTAATTTATGTATAATTCTTAATAATCCCTTTTGATGTTCATTAAAAGGATTAATTTCATTATTAATTTTCTCTTGTCTTTTTATTCTATATGTTTCAATTATTTTTGTTATATTCTCTAAATCACTATACTTTACTTTTTTTATCATATTTGAGTATGTTCTTATTGATTTATTATTAAACATTGTTGAAAATATAAAATCATTTATTTTTTTATCACTTGCTGTATTCACTAAATCATTTACAGAATAAGTTATATTAAACATTTCATTTAGTAATTTACTCTTATTCTTACATTTATTTAAAACTGGAACAGTTGTATTAGTCACTTCATAGATTTCTAAATTATTAATAAAAGCAAATGTTTTTATTGATTCATCATATTTATATTTATATCTATATTTATTTTCTATATTTTTTCCAAAATATTGATATATATGTTTATCTTTTTCTTTATATGGCATATTCATTGCCAATACATATTCTTTTCCTTCTAAATAATATAAAATAAACACCGCCCCGTGATTACAAATAAATTCCAGTTTTCTTTCATTATCACATCGTTGTCGAAAAACATATTCAATAAGTTGTAATACTGTTGACTTTCCTGTACCTCTTCCTCCAATAAGACAATTTAATGATGGAGAAAATTTCATAATAAACTCATCATTATTTCCTGTTAAATATGGCAAATTACTATCTGCTATATTTTTAATATATATTCCTTCTATATATTTTGTGTGTTGTATTGCTTCCTCATGAAAAAAAACCGAAACATCATAATCAACCATTGCTTCTCTAAATAAATCTAGACCTAACTTTTCACCATTAAGCCACATATATTTTGAATCCAAATCTTCTATACAATGTGAATCATTATCAAGAATAATATATGCTTTATCTTTATATGATCTATCTTTTACTCTAAAGCTTGTGCCATCTTTATGTTCTTCTTTTGAAACACCTATGTAATTTAAATAACCAGAATTATATAATTGTTTCCTATATCCACTAGCCATATGTGTATCTTTAAATAAATCTGCTGTATTTGCATGAGCTATGTAAGCAAATTCATTGAAATCTTTATTAAATTTCTTTAATACACTCAGACTTGTTTTATATGTCCCATCTTTTTCACTTAATATAATCTCATTTAAATAATTTTGAATATTGCTTATTTTATTTTTATTAAATATTCCAACAACATGTAGTTTATCTGCACATGAAATTTCAATTCCATAAATAACATGTGGATATATTTTGGAAGTATTATAATTTGATTTATAAATATCAATTGCTACTTCTAATTTTTCACATCCAACAATAGTATTGTGATCAGTAACAACGACTAGCTCAACACCATTATTTATTATTTTTGCAGCCATAATTATAAATGATATTAATTCTTTTTCATTTATGAAAATTTCTTTATATTTTTTAAATATTTTTCGAAAATCCAACATTGACATTGTTATATTCTTATCATCAATTATTTTTATTAATATTTCTTTTAACTTATCTACTGAACATTTTTTATAATCTTTATCCTCCCAATTTTTTAAAAGTCTATAATCATATGAGGAAGGAGTATGAACATGAATCAATGTCTTTCTTAAATATCCATAGCAATCTTTTTTTTTCTTTATTTTTTTATAAGCCTCATATTCTAGCACCACTTTTCTATCTGACATTAAATTACATCACCTTTCATCATAAAATACTTTTCTAATTCTAATAATGATTCTAGTACATATTTTCTTGCTTCACATGCCTTTGAATAAGGTATATATCCTGTATGTGCTCCAGGAATTCTATATTTATTTAAGATATTATTATTAATGATTTCTTCTATTTTTCCACTACCTAATGCTTCTTTGCCTTCATCGCTTAATAATTTTTCTGTTTTATCTTTTAATTCATTTCCAAAGGAATTGCTACTTTTAACTTTAACTATACTATTTAATAAAGTTCGAACACTTCCCAGTTGTATAGATTTTTGTCCTTGTTTTATTTTTTCTATATTTCTATAATGTCCTTTCCAAGTTTTTGAAAATTTTGTAGTATCTAAATTATTAAAATAATCATCATCAATTGATTTAACTAACGGATTAATCAATTTTTCATTTAATTCAATTTCAATAACTCTAAAAAATTGCAATGCAAGCGCACTATAATCATTATTCTTTGCTAATATTCCTTTCGTTTGAGCATAAGAAATTTCAGCATTATCCAAAGCCATTTTTGCTCTATATGACAAATGTCTTGTTAATCTTATATCAGTAGATACTTTTTCTAAGTCATATTTATAGTCATTATTCCAAATTTCCTCTATTCTATCTTTCAAACCATATTGATCATAGTTTGATGCAATTATTTCCGAATAAACATAACCGACATAAATAATTGCAGTTTGATTTTTTTCTAAATATTTATCTTTTATTATATCAAAATAATGATTAATAATTTGAGAAATTGCTCGAGGTTCAATTTGTAGAAAAGCTTCTAAAATATTACAAATACAATCAAATTTATCAATTTTTATATGTAAATTTGGACTATTTAATTGGAATATTAAATTTAAAATTTGAGTAATATATTTTCCTGAATAAAATTTTTCTAATTTATTGGGCCATATTTCTTCATAAAACACAAAATAATTGTATGATTTTATTTTTGAATTTAATAAAATACCACCTATGTTTCTTGAAAATGAAAGTATGTGAGTCCATTTATCATATTCTATAATAAAATGTTTAATGTTATTATCAATTTTAAAATTTTTAAATTGTGTACTAGATTGTTTACAATAGTGAACACACTGATTTATACATTCACCAGCTGCTATAATTGCATTTGAAAAAATATGACATATTTCATAAAAGAATTGATATTGTTGATTGAAATCTTCTTTTTTTATCACTATAGCCGTACCCAATTGTGATATCTCTTCTTTATTATTTTCAAAATAATCTATTTTCATATGTTGTAGACAATTAATTTTAAAATATAATTCCTGCATACCAGAAATTTTATTTCTAAGTCGTTTAATAGTATAGTCTAATTCTAAGTATTTCCCTAACAATACGTAATTATCTATTAATAAATTTTGGCAAAATGAATCTTTTTTTGAATACTTATTACTTTTTTTTAAACAATCTATTGATTCATCATAGTCACCTTTAACATAAAAAGCAATACCCTTTAAATAATAAATATCTGAATATCCTAAATCCTCTAAAATACCTATTTTTTTTATACATTCATCATAGTTTGAATTTTGAAATGATTCATTAAATTCACCCAAAACTTTTTTTATTTTATTTTCATTTATTTTCTTCTTAATAAAATTCATCTGTTACTCCTTTGATTATTATTTTAAATAATTACCATTATACGGTTTACTCATCATTTCAGATACCATTTTAAGTACTTCATTTCGATTAATATCAACATTTCTCTCGATATTTGTCAAATAAACATCTATATTATTTCCAGTTATTTTTTTAGCCCGCTTGCTTAATCCCATCATGCAATAAATATTTCTTCATTAGAACAATCATAAATATCTTCTTCATTTTTTTCATTGTATTGCATATCAAAAGCTTTTAAAAATTTTGAAAATGACGTATTTCCTAAAAAGGTATTTACCTTGTGAAATATATATATAAAGATAATATTTTTTTTACTTTATCTCTACGTGCAACCTTTCTTTAAACATTTTCTCAATCCCATTAAAAAAAATCATACAATAAATCAATTCAATCAGCTTTCTTCTTATTTTACAATTATATCCCTTTTAATACCGATTGATTTCATTAACTGCATTGGTATTGTTGAATAGCCCTTTTTTTCATCGATAGCATTTTTAAAGAAGTTTTTATCCGATTCAAATATAATATGTATTTTTCCATCGTCCGTACTAAGTATTCTTTCTTCTTTCAAAGTATTTTTTTCCCCCCCCTTTCTACGTTTTTTGCTATCGCTTACATTTGCAGATAAAATAAAAGATAACACATATTATTATACAACTTGTGTTATCTATTTACTGTTTTCGTTCACGAACGGCTACTTTTCGTACGTGAACGACATATATTTACTTTTATTTACAACTTTTTCTTAATATTCCATTGCTTATCAATATACCTATTAAAAAACCTAAACTATTATGAATAATATCATCAAATTCAAATAAACCTCTACATAAAACTAATTGCAATAACTCAATAGAAAAAGAAATACAACAACCTATTAATAATCCTATTTTCCAATCTATCTTTTTACCATATGCTAATGGTAAAAAGATACCAATTGGTAAAAGCATTACAATATTTAATATATTTTCTAATAACAAATCATATCTAGAAGCAGTTCCTAATCTCCCTATAGGATGAATAATCTCTTTCCAAGACCAAAATACTTCCAATTGATATTTTCTAGTACTTGGTAATCTAGAAAATACTGTTGATCCATAAACATGTAAAAGATAAATAATAAACAAGATACTAAAACACATTTGTGTTTTAGTTATCTTATTCTTTTTATAATATCTTTCTAATATGATAAAACTGATAATCATTACAATAATTACAGTTATTAATTCTATTTTACTCCATTTAGGATAATGAGAAATAATGGTTTGAAATATATCCAATGTTTTAACTACTAATATACTGTATATTTATACAATATACTTTTTCCTTTCTACCAGCCTTGGTTGTTCGTCATTATTTGTATCTTATTATTGTACAAGATACAAATAATGTAAACATAAAATTTAGATCAAATAGCAAAAAAGCAGCCTCTAAATTTAAGGCTGCTAGCTTATTTTATTCATTAATAATACTTTGTTAATAATCACTATTCCTATTAAAAAACCCAAACTATTATGAATAATATCATCAACATCAAACATTCCTCTACATAAAACCAATTGCATCAATTCAATAGAAAAAGAAATACAAAAACCTATCAATAAACCTACCTTCCAATCTATCTTTTTACCATATACTAATGGTAAAAAGATACCTAAAGGTAAAAGCATAATAACATTTAATATATTCTCCAAGAACAATTCATATTTTGGATATGTAGTATTCATTGAATTTAATATTTCTTTCCATGACCAAAATACTTCTAACTTACATATTCTTTTACTTGGTAATCTAGAAAAAACAGTAGATCCATAAACATGCAATAAATAGATAATAAATAAAACACAAAAAAACATTTGTATTTTATTTATTTTATCTTTTTTATAAAATCTTTCTAAAATAATAAAGCTTATAATCATTACTATAACTACAGCAATTAATTCTATTTTACTCCAATGAGGATAATGAGAAATAACAGTTTGATATATATCCAATTTAAATTACCTTCCTATCACTACTTATTATTGACAATATCTTGAATATGTTTACTTACTTGATCATGTAAATCTTCTCTATCTAAGGCAAAATCTATTGTTGCTTTGATAAATCCAAATTTATCCCCTACATCATATCTCTTTCCTTTAAAATCATACGCATACACTGCTTGTCTATCTAACAATCTTTTAATAGCATCAGTCAGTTGTATTTCTCCTCCTGCTCCTTTTCCTTGTGTTTCTAACAATTCAAAGATTTCAGGTGTCAATACATATCTTCCTAAGACTGCTAGTTGACTTGGTGCTTTCTCTACTGCTGGTTTTTCTACCATATCTGTTAGTTTTACCAGTCTTCCCTTTGCTGGATGTGATTTTGATGGTTCTACGATTCCATATTTGCTGACATCTTTTTTATCGACTGTTTGTACTCCAATTACTGATGCTGATGTCTTTTCATATTGTTCTATTAATTGTTTTAATGCTGGTTTTACTTCTTTATTGACAACCACATCATCTCCTAGTAGTACAGCAAATGGTTCATCTCCAATGAAGTGTAACCTATCTATATTTGATTACAGACCTGACAAAAATGCAACCAACCCTCAAGAATTTCTTAAAGGGTTTGAGGGTACTATCATCACTGATGGCTATTATGGATATAACCATATAGATGGTGTGACCAATGCCTACTGTTGGGCGCATGCCAGAAGAAAGTTCTATGATGCATTGCCTGTAGATATGAAGAATGCATCAGATACACTCGCAAATACAGCTGTTGAAAAAATAGCCAGACTGTTTGCGATAGAAAAACAAATCGAAACATTATCACCTGATAAAAAGGTGAAAGTACGTCAAGAAAAATCAAAGCCATTAGTTGATGACTTCTTTTCATGGTACAAGGATAACCAAAACAAGGTGTTAACAGCTTCTAAGACAGGAAAAACTATACAATATGCCTTGAATTACGAGGCAGGACTGCGTTCATTTTTAGAAGATGGTCTTGTACCTATAACAAATTCATTAGATGAACGTACAATCAGACCATTTACAGTTGGCCGAAAGAACTGGCTGTTTTCAACTTCTACTAAAGGAGCTGAAGCAAGTGCATCAGTATTCAGCCTGATTGAAACAGCTAAATCCAATAAACTTAATCCATATGATTATATTGAATTCATTCTGGATTATTTACCTCAACAAGATCTGGTTGAAGATCCAAAGAAATTGGATTGGTGAATACCATGGAGTGAAGAAATAAAAGAAGAATTTGAAATAAAAGCCGACTAAATTGATTATTATATCAATTCAATCGACTTTTTAAAATACACTATTTTATTTGGCGCTTACATTAAAAATAATATTACAAAAACGTTTGGACATAAAAAAAGAAATACTCAACTCTTTTATATGGATAAATTCCAAATGTATAGGCAATTCTAGAGTAAACTATAAAAAGTAAAATAGAAAAATAAAAGGAGGAAAATCAGAAATTGCTTTATCTAATTTTCCTCCTTAAAAAGTATCAGATATTTTAAAGTGATTTTTTACTAAAGTATTTGATTATTTAGATTGCTTTTTTCATAAATTTTTATAGTATTTAAGTTGTTTAAAAAATAATATTTTTAATCTATCTAATCTAAATTTCATCAAACGAAATAATAACCATAATATCGCCATTTTTTCTAAATTTATATTTTTCATCTAAGAAATTTAATATCACGTTATCGGGATATTCATATTTATTCTTCAATCTTTCAAATTCATCAAGCACAATTTTTTCCTCACTATATGGCATTGCTGTACAAATTACTCTACCATTTTCTAATTTCCATAATGCTCCGTGATCAAATAATTTATCGTAAAATTCACTTAATTGATTTGATGATTCATCATTTTCAATATATGAGTGTTTTCCAAATCCACGCGCTCGTGCTTTTGAGCCATCTTGTAATAATCTTAAAAAATAACTAGCACTAATATTTGTAGGTTGAGACCAATGAACACCAATAATCCTGAAATCATTAACAAACTTTAAAAATTTTTCTTTATCAATCACATAACCTATATCATCCAAACGATTAACATTTATTCTATCAAATTTCATAATAATATCCTCCTTTTAAAAATGTTAATATTAAAAATCTATACTAAATTTTTTTGTAACTTAAATTTTATTGTTCTAGTACTTCCTCCCGTTCTTCCTATCAATTCATTTACTTCAACTACTTTTACTAAATTAGTAATTTGTTTTCCCATATTTTCCTTATTATGATAAAAAATAGTTGTACTTACATTATCATTCAATATTAAGTCTCTTAATATATCTCTATCTGTAACATCTAATGAGTGTCCAAAAATATATAAATTGTGTTTTTTACAATTTTTGCATATCATAGCCTCATCATACAAAAATCCGTTTTCGTTATTTTTCTCACATATAATGAATACTCACTTTTTATTTCATCAACCCAATTTTTATACTTACATCCTGTCTCTTTATATATTCTTTGATAAAACTTTTTAAATCCCACAAATTCAACATTTAGATTTTGCTTTTCAACCGGAAGAAATTCGTCAATTCCCAAAACCATATTATTTTTTCAATTTCCAAATCTTTATTTGCTTTATCATGTATAAAGACAATATCCATATTAGATTTATCTATATATACTCTTTCTATTGTATTCGTATAATTAAAACTTTATATTTTACATATTTCCTCCTTGGCAATTATTTTTTGTATATCTGGTAATTTTTTTCACAATTTATTTTATTAACATACTGATACAAATAAATTTCTAATGCTTTAATTAATCTATTCAAGTCATCATATAATTTATCTTTTATATCTTTAAATTCATAATTTAACACATAGTCTATCCCCACGATTTTCCAAAAAGTTCATTTCCATTAGAACCTAAATTTAAAATAACACTTTCATCTAATATTTTTTGTGTCTCATCTGTATACGAGTTCTTTTTATCAATAGCTATTATTACTTGTTTTTCACTTTTAATATACAATTCTAATATTTTTTCAAATGCTTTATCCGATATTTGTTTTAAAACAAATGAGTCATGCACTATAATAGGTAAATTAGTCAAATTCAGAACAGAAATATCAAATATAACCAATCCCTTATAAGCTATACCTGTACCTGTATTTTCAGGTGTTGCAAAACTATAATTATTTTTTGAAAAACTTAAAATTTGTGCATTATTTTCTTCCTTATAAATTATATTATTCAATCTATTCATTTCTATATTAATTTTACTTGAAAGAATTGATAGTTGTTGATCTTTTATATTTGATACTCTTTTTTTATCAATAGATTCATTATTTTTTAATTCTATAAATTTGTTATATGCATCATTTTTCATTTCCAATTCATCTTTTTTACTTTTAAATTCATTGTGTCTTTTCAATATTTTTTTTGACAAATTTGGATTTTTTATTAACTTTAAATAATCTTCTTTTGTTGTATGATAATCTTTTGTGCTATGACAGTCCTTACATAAAGCTATTTTATTATCAAAAGATTCTGAATTATCTCCTAAACGTTCTAGGCCTTTTAATTACAAATATTGTTCTACAGTAGGGCTATTGGGATAGATATGTGCTATTTCAAATAATTTTACACTTCTTTTTTTTGACTTTTTCTTTGTAAATCTTTACAACATAGAGGACAATGAAAATTTACCTCTCTAAGATAAAGTCTAATATCTGCATCTGTAACTGAAGCTCTTTCTTTTAAATATGCAGCTAAATCAGGATCATCTTTACTTATATTTATTTTATTATTTCTTGTTCCTATATATTTGTCACCCATTTTTCAAATCTCCTCTCTTTTATATTCAAAAATAAGTTAATAATAAAAATTTACTTCTTTTATTATTTGTTATAAAATATAAATATTAATATTATTATATAACTCATACCCTCTATTTCCCATTTTCGTTCACAAACAGCTACTTTTCGTGCGTGAATGTCATGTTTTATGTGCGTTTTTTTGCATAAAAAAGTGTTACCTAGATAACTAAGTAACACTTCTAAATATTAATTTATTTATTAATCTATAGCATTAGCAGCATGATAAGCTGTTCTAATAGCACTTGCTATATCAGCAGTTCTTTCACCAGAACAATCTCCTACACATACATGAGGAATTGTAATAGATGAATCATCAAAGATATTTTTCTTTGATCCTAAAGCATTGATAATTGTATCTGCTTTGATTTGATCATTTGCTGTATAGACAATATTGTTTGCAATATGATCTACTTTTGTATTTACTAATTGCTTAACATTATGATCTGCAAAGTCTTTCATCATTAATGGTAAAACAGTTGTAGATTCACCAGCAGCAATTTTATCCATCATTTCAACAATTGTCACTTGATGACCTTTATTTGCTAGATATTCAGCAGTTTCAGCACCTACTAAACCTCCACCAATAACCACACAATCACCAGTAACTTCTTGTCCGTTTAAAACATCCCAACTTGAAACAATATTGCTGTTATCATGAGGAATTGGCATTTCCATATTATGTGCCCCTACAGCAATAATAGCATAATCATAACTATTGATATCTTTTGCTTCTTCATTTAAATGAATATCTACATTTAATGTAGGTAAGACTTTTTGATAATATTCAACACTTCTTAAGATTTCATTTTTTCTTGGTGGAACAGAGGCAATATTGATTTGTCCTCCTAAATGATCTGCTTTTTCAAATAAAGTCACCGTATGTCCTTTAACAGCAGCAACTCTTGCTGCTTCTAAACCAGCAATTCCTCCACCAATAACAACAACTTTTTGTGGATTATTTGTTGGTTTAATTGAAACAGTAGCTTCATTTCCATTTTCAGCATTTAAAACGCATGAAATGTATTGTCTATTTTGAATTGCATCAACGCATCCTTTATTACAGTTTAAACATTCTCGAATACATTCACCTTTTTTCACTTTTAAAGCAATATCAGGATCAGTTAATAAAGAACGTCCATAACCAATCATATCAGCATCACCATCATTTAAGATCTTTTCACCAGCTTCTACACTTACCACTCTACCTACTGTTGCTACTGGAATAGAAACAACTTCTTTAACTTTTCTAGCAACAGGTAATGTCCAATTATAAGGAACATCTCCCATTGGTGGAATCGTATCACCCATATTTCCTGTATGGTTGGCTTGAGCTACTTGAATCATGTCAACGCCTACTTCTTCTAGTTTTTTCGCAAAAGCAATTCCTTCAGCTTCTTTTAAACCACCTTTACCTCTCAAACTTCCATCTTTATTTAAAGTAATAATTGGAAGTTTATATTCAATTGTCAAATCAGGTGCAGCTTCTTTAATTGCTTTAACAACTTCTAAAGCATAACGAATTCTATTTTCAAAAGAACCACCATATACATCACTTCGATGATTTAATACTTCAGAACATAAAGAACCTAACAAACGATCGCCATGAACTTCAATCGCATCAATCCCTGCAAGCATTGCTTTATGCGCACAACTCGCAATACTTTCTTTAATTTGGTTTAATTGTTCAACTGTTGCTTCATTTACAAAATGTTGCATATCATGATGTAATTTAGCATAAGCATCTTTTGTAAGCTTTTGTGCTAATTCTGTTTGTTTTAAAGCTTCTTCTTCATTTCCTTCTGCCTTTGCTTGAGCTGCCTTTTGACGTGCTATTCCTGCTTCCATAATCATTTTACCAACACCAGGAACATCATATTCAGGATGGAAAAGTTGTAAAGCTACTTTACAATCATATTGATGTAATGTATCAGCTAATTTTTTAAAGGCAGGTATTTGTTCATCACTATAAAGTTTAGGTGTAGGTGATGCTGTACGCACTGGTGCAACATCTCCAATAACAACATAAGAAACTCCACCTTTAGCTAATCTTTCATAAAAACTTAAACTTCTTTGTCCAATAGATCCATCTCTTTCTTCATATCCTGTTGTAAGAGGTGGAAACATAATTCTGTTTTTGAGGGTCATTTTCCCTACTTGGATTGGTTCTAATAGTTTCATATTATATCTCCTTTGTTATTTGATATGCATTTGTAATAGCATCTTTTAATGTTCCAATTTTTTGACAATCACCAATTAAATGAGCATTTTCAATTGGTGAAGAAATTGGATTATAACCTACTGCAAATACTAAAGTATCCACATCATCTAATACATATTCTTGATTATTCTTTGTATATTTAATTGTTGTTTCATCAACATATGTAATCTTAGAATTTAATTCAATCTTCACACCTTTTTCCATCATACGTCTTGTAAGCAATGATTTCGTTGCTCCAGATTCCCCTGTCATTAATCCTTTAGTCATTTCAATTAAAGTAATATCTCTATTTGTAGGGAATAAATCATTAATCAATGGTGCTAAATAATCTGCTGTTTCACAACCAACAGAACCACCACCAATAATTACGATCTTTCTACCTGGAAATTTTTTACCAGATAAAATATCATCAGCTGTCATTGTTTGTTTAAAGACTTTATAAGGTTCGATTTCTTTAGGTGTTGCTCCTACTGTTGTAATAATTTCATAATCTTTAAATTCATTTTCAATCATTTCTTTAGTCACTGTTGTATTTAAACGAACATCAACACCTGTTAATTGGCTCTTCATATATTTAACTACTTTAGTAATTTCTTGTTTACCAATAGGCACACAAGCAATATTTAATTGACCACCTAAACGATCACTTTGTTCACATAAAACAACTTCATGTCCACGTTTTTTTGCGACATAAGCAGCTTCCATTCCTGCTGGTCCACCACCAACAACAAGTACTTTTTTCTTAACAGGAGCTTCATCAATTTCTTCTTTTTCAACAGCTGGATTGACTGTACAACTAATTGGTTTACCAAACATAATTCCTGTTAAACATCTTCCACAACCAATACATGGTCTAATTTCATCTATTTTTCCTGCTTTTGCTTTGTTCGCAAATTCACTATCACATAAATTAGGACGACCAATCATACACGCATCACAAACACCATTAGCGATTAACTCATCTGCTACCCAAGGTTCGTTGATACGCGAAACTGTTGCCACTGGAATAGATACATGTTTTTTAATTTCTTCACTTGCATGTTTATGTGGTGCCGGAGCTGTTCCACTTGCTGGCATTGAACTTCCTTTTTTAATGGTATTTCCTCCAGAAACATGAATAAAGTCAACGGTTGCTTTTTCTAATTGTTTAGAGACATAGATCATATCATTAAGTGTTAAACCACCATCACTGTATTCATCTCCTGAAATACGCACATCAATGATAAAATCTCTACCACATTGTTTTCTTACTTCTTCAATAACTTCTAAAGTTAAACGTAATCTTCCATGAATATCTCCACCATATTCATCTGTTCTTTTATTATATAAAGGCGTTAAAAATCCTCCTAATAAACCATGTGCATGGGCTGCTTGGATTTCAACTCCATCTCCCCCTGCTTTTTTAAAACGTAAAGCAGCTTCACCAAATTGTTTAACAATTACTTTTAATTCTTCTTTTGTTACTTCTCGAGGGGCACTTTTAGCATAATATGGTCCTACATTTGAAGGAGCAATCAATTGAGGTGTCCCAGGAATTGGAAAAGCCATATAAGCTGGATGAAAAAGTTGTGATAAGATTTTAGTATCATATTGATGTACTGCATCTACAAGTTTTTTCCATCCAGGAATATAAGAATCATCATAGATTGACATATCTCCTGGTAAATATGTATATGTAGGTTCTACAGTTGTAACTTCAGTTACAATAAGTCCTACTCCACCTTTTGCTCTAGCTGCATAGTGCTTTACTAAGGCATCTGTTACATAACCTTTATCTGCAAGATTAGTTGATAAAGGTGGCATAAAAATACGATTTTTTACTGTTGTATTTCCTATTTTAATAGGTGTAAATAAATGTTCATAAGTATTCATAATACATCTCCTTTTTCCTCATGTTTATTTTATCACAAGCATTTCCCAAAATCGTTATCATTTCTAGCTATTTACATCTATTTTTTGTCATCAAAAATAAAAGCAAGGACAAAATATCGTCCTTGCCAGCAAATACCATTAAGCTTCAAAATATTTTTTTATTTCTAAAACTTCATCTTCAGAAACTTTTAACAATTCAACTGCTTTTGAAAACGAAATACTTAAGCTATTCATCAAATTTGTTATTAATTCAATATTTTTCTTTCTTCTTTCCAATTTTTGTCCTTGTTCAAGCCCCATAGAATGTCCTTTTTCTATATTTTCTCTGGCTATCAT
>OOCW01001142.1_pt1 | contig 20383 bp, 22 predicted proteins | sample 1671201 | NCBI WGS metagenome assembly OOCW01 (sample SAMN06348132, study PRJEB24527) | human gut metagenome | biome: human gut; feature: ankylosing spondylitis patient; material: feces | host: Homo sapiens | place: China | collected 2015-10
CCATAATTTACAACACCATTTAAGTAAATATGCCTATGTAAATCTTGTAAAAAATATGCTTCTTCTTGATAAACGATTTTTATTGGTTTGCCATCTAGATTTTGAACTAATCTTACATCTTGTGGGTTTGTAGCTGAAACCATTATATATCCATTTGTTCCATCTAAATTAGTTATCCATTTTACTATATCTCTATGTACTAGTGGAGCTACCCAATATAATTCACCCTTAACACTTTGAATAGTATACTCTCCAACTTTAGAAACACTACCGATAGCTGGAATCTCACCAATTTTTTTCTCTCCTAGCTTCATAGCCATCTCTTCATCTACTATTCTTATCTCATCTACACTTACTGGACTTACATCTTCAGTAAATACACTTTCTTGTACATTACCAAGTAAATTTCTATATGAATTTGCTCTAAAAATTGGTGATGTAACAAAGAAAGGTATTATAATTATTACAACTAATAATATTCCTGCCATTAAAAAATTATTTTTTGCATACTTTGATGTTCTTTCACCTCTATCAAACATCATATCAAATATACCAGCTAATACAAAAAATATAATCAGTGCACTAAACCCTGATGTGAAGTCTAACCTAAGTACTGGTAGCTTAACAAATGCATATATAGCCACTATAAGCAATGATAAGCCATACGTTTTAAATATTCTCTTCATCTTTTCTCCTCTCTAATATGTAACTAAATATTACCCTAAGATTTTTAAATTGTTAGTTAACTATAATATAGCTGTAAAATAAAAAAATTACCATAGTAATATATGGTAATTTTTAACAATAGTGTCATTTAATATCACATATTTAAAGGTGGTTTATGAGAGTAAATAAAAAAATAAATATAATTTTAATTTTAGTTTGTATATTTTCTTGTCTAAAAATTAGTACAAGTTATGCAAATATAAGGGAGAGTTTTAATTTTAAGAACATAACGATTGAAGATGGATTATCTCAATCTACGGTAGAAACTATATATCAAGATAGTAAAGGTTATATATGGATAGGAACTAATGATGGCCTTGATAGATATAATGGATATGAATTTAAACATTATAAACATGACAAATATGATAAAAACTCAATAGCTAATAACTATATTGTTGATATTATAGAAGATAAAAATGGATATATATGGGTTTCTACTATAGGGGGACTAAGTAGAATAAATCCTGATAAAGATGAGATAAAAAATTATTACTCAAAAGAAGATAGCGGAAATTTATCTAATAGCAATTTATGGCAACTTCTTTGTACAAAAGATAATAGACTAATTGCATCAACAATAGATGGTCTTAATGTATATGATAAAAATAAAGATAAATTTACTAGAATTTTATATAAAGAAGGGGAACTTCCTAGCCAATACATATACTCACTTGAAGAGGACGTAAATGGTCATATATGGGTTGGTACTGACAATGGATTAGTTGAATTAGATAAAGATTTAAATATAGTAAAATCATATCACGATACAATTGGAGATAGTGATGTATATAACGTATATGATGATTCAAAAGGCAACATATGGGTTTGTACTTTAGATAATGGATTATTTAAAATAAACTTAGATGATAAAAGTGTAGAAAATTATAAAAATAATAATAGTAAGATTTCAATACCAAGTAATAATGTAAGAGATATAATAAGTGATTCAGAAGGTAAACTTTGGATTGCTACAGATAAAGGCCTTTGTACTTTTGATTATGAAAGAGAAGAGTTTATAACATATAATAAAAAATTATACCAAAGTAATAGCTTAATTGATGATGAAATATTTTGTTTGTTAAAGGATAGTAGTGGACTTATATGGATAGGCACGTATAGTGGAATATCTAGATTTAATCCTAATAGTAGTTTTACCCACTTTAAATCAGACCCTTATGATAATAATAGCATAAGCGGCAATGTAATTCATGGTATATACGAAGATGATGATAAAACATTATGGATAGGAACTAATGAAAGTGGAGTAAATATTATAAATGGAGAAAGTATTAAACATTTAAATAAAGAAAATAGCAACCTTGTTAGTGACTTGATAGAAGATATAACTGGATTTAAAAACTATATATTTATAGGAACTAATGAAGGACTATCTGTTTTAGTTAAAAATGATAAGACTGCTAAAAATTATACGATAACAAATTATACAACTAAAGATGGTTTACCATCAAATAAAATAAGATCATTATTTATAGATTCTAAAGGTTATTTATGGATAGGAACTAATAAAGGCCTTGCTATATTAGATATAAATAATAATAAAATTATAGACATTACTTATATACTTGATGAAATGGGAGTATCAGATAAATTTATAAGGGCTGTATATGAAGACTCAAAAGGAAATTATTATATTGGATGTTTTTTAGAAGGTGGATTAATTAAAATAAATCCAAATACTAAAGAATATAAAATATATAAAAATATTGAAAATGATGACTCTAGTATAAGTAATAATTCAATAAGATATATAAATGAAGATTTATACGGAAATATACTAGTTGGAACTAGTCATGGTATTAATATATTAAATTTAAGTACAGATAAATTTAATCATTATACAGAAAAAGATGGGCTAATAAATAATACTATATATGGTATATTAGTTGATAAAAATAATGGTATATGGATGAGCACAAATGCAGGGATATCTAAACTTTCTACTGAAGATGCTACATTTAAAAACTTTACAATTACAGATGGTCTTCAATCTAATGAATTTAATGGAAGAGCATGCTTTAAAAGTAAAGATGGGAATATGTATTTTGGTGGTATAAATGGATTTAATGTTTTTAATTCACAAGATATAGAATTATCTACATTTGAGCCAAAAGTTATATTTGATAATTTTGAAATAAATGGTACAAATAAAAAAGATATATCTAATATAAAATTTAAATCTAATGAAAATAATATAAAGATAAACTTTTTTACAAATGATTATAAAAATACAAAAACAACTCAATACTACTATAAATTAGAAGGTTTAGAAAATGAGTGGAATATGACTAATAGCAATTCACTTGTATTTGCTAATTTAGGATCAGGAGATTACACCTTAAAAATAAAGACTATAACACAACATGGAGTAATGAGTGATGAAAGTTCTGTACACTTTACCATTAATCCACCTATTTGGAGAAGTAATTATGCAATATGTATTTATTTAATTTTAATAATCATATCAATACTTAGATATATGCATAAAGTAAATACGCTAGATAGGTTAGTTAATGAAAGGACTAATAAGTTAAGAAAAGAGATGGAAAAAAATGAACAATTGTTCAAAAAAGTATTATCATTAGAGCAAAATAAAAATAATTATTTTGTTAACCTATCTCATGAACTTAGAACTCCTTTAAATGTATTAAGTAGCATTAATCAGTTAATAAAAGAATTTACTAAAAAAGATAATTTTATAACACCGGAAAAACTTTCTTATTATATGGGAATAATGGATAGAAATTGCTCTAGATTATTAAGCTTAATTAACAATTTAATTGATCATACAAAAATTGAAAATAACAGCTATATAATAAATAAAAAAGATGAAGATATAGTTTATTTAGTTGAAGAAACTGTTCTTGATATGAAAGATTATATAGAAGAAAAAGGACTTGAGTTAATTTTTGATACAGACGTAGAAGAGAAAGTTATTAGATGTGATAAAGTTGATATAGAAAGATGTATTATAAATTTAGTTGGTAATGCTGTTAAATTTACACCTGAAGGTGGATTAATTGAAGTATTACTACAAGATTTAGATGATAAAGTAAAGATAATTGTAAAAGATAACGGAATAGGTATTAGTGAAGAGAATCAAAAGATAATATTTGATAGATTTAATCAAGTGGTAGATGAAAGTTCTGAGCAAAAAGGAGGAAGTGGATTAGGACTTACTATAACTAAGCAACTTATAACACTTCATAATGGAGAGATATATGTAGAAAGTGAAGTTGGTGTAGGTAGTGAGTTTATAATAATACTTCCTGTATATAGTAGTTAAATAGCATAAAAAAGGAACTCTAATAATTAGAGTTCCTTTTTCTATGCTATTTTCTAGAGTTATATAGTTTTTCAGCTATGTTTAAAATCTCATACATAATCCAAGCACAAAATGCTAATACAAATACACCCATCATTACAAGGTCTAATTTAAATACTTGACCACCATAAACTATTAAATATCCTAAACCATAACGAGATACTAAAAACTCACCAACTATAACTCCAACCCATGCCATACCAATGTTTATTTTAGTAAGATTTATAAGATTACCTATATTTGAAGGAATTATAAGTTTAAATAATAGTTGAGATTTAGTAGCGCCAAAGCTTTTTAACATCTTTATTTTTTCTTCATCTACATTTATAAAATAGTTATAAGCAGATAATATAGTAACAACAACTGATATTGTAACTGCAGTAACTACTATTCCTTGAATTCCAGCACCAGCCCAAACAATTATAATAGGAGCAAGGGCAGTTTTAGGGAGAGCATTTAATACAACTAAGAATGGATCTAATATTTTTGATAATTTTTCAGACCACCAAAGTGCTATTGCAACTAATATACCTAAAACTGTACCTATTACTAATCCAAGCACGGTTTCATATACAGATATGCCAACGTGTTTCATAAGTTCACCGTTTGATATATACTTTATAAATAGTTTATATATATCAGATGGCTTACTAAATAAGAATGTTTGTATTATCCCAGCATTTGCAAGGATTTCCCATAGCACTAATATTCCAACAAGTAATGCTATTTGAATTAATAAAACTTTTACTTTTTCTTTTTTTATGTTTTTAAGGTAGTTGGCATATCCTTCTGAGTAGTTATTGTTTGATTTCATAAGAATCCAACTCCTTCCATAGAATGTCAAAGTAGTATTGGAATTGTGGCACCTTACGAGTTTTTAGAGGAGTTTTTTCTCCTTCTGTTACAAGGTTTATTTCATGAACACTTTTTACAGAAGCTGGTCTTTTTGATAATACTATTATTTTATCACTCATAGATATAGCTTCTACAATCACTACAGAAGTGCGACCCATCAGACAACGAAACTAAATCATCCATCTTAGCACCCATATAAACAATACTAAGATTACCAGAAGCATCATCCCAGACAATAGAATCAACAATAGTAGATAACAACAACCTCTTATCATCTAAACTAGCATCATCAACCTCATAATTAAACTTCTTTAAATTACTAACAATAATATCTAAATTAAGACTAGCACTATTAATATCAACACTACTAGACTCTAATTCACTAACTTTACTCTTTAAAGCATCAATCTCACCATTCAAGCTCTCAATCTGAGAAATAATGTACTCAGAAGCAACACTACCAGTATTTTTAGCAAGCTCCATAACTAAATTACTAATAAGTTTTTCTTTCTCAGAAATACTATTTTTTAATAAATTAATTTCAGACCTAACATCACTAAAAACAGTATCAACTTTAGCTTTATTACTATTAAAAGCATTTATAACTGATTCTATATTACAGTTTTTAATTTTATCTATAACTAAGTTTTCAACTAAAGGACCATTAAGGTTCTTACAGTTACAACCTTCAACACCAAGAGATCTTTTAGTACCACATACATAGTAGTATTTTAAATCCTCGTCATTTCTTTTACCCTTATACATAATTCTCATATTAGATCCACACTTACCGCATTTTAAAAGGCCAGATAAAAGAGCAGTTTTTCCAGTTGATATTCTAGGAATTTTATCTTTATTTTCATTTAATATACTTTGTACTTCAAGCCAAACATCAGGTTCAATAACTCCATGGTGCTTTGCTATAGCTGCTATTGAATTAGATGTATTTTTAGCATAAGTAAGTATTCCACATTGGCCATCTGGCACACCTACAACCTCCATACCAAGACTTCTAAGGTAATCTAATATATCTTCATTAGCTTTTACATATGCTGGATTTCTAAGTATACCAGATAATGAGCTAGGATCGAATTTACCACCACGAGGACCTTTTATTCCATTATGATAAACATATTTATATAGTTGAGATAATGATCTAAGTTCTAGGTATTTATTAAATATTAATTTTACAATTTCCATTTGCTCATCATTTACTTCAAGTTGATACATACTTCTTTCTTTTAGATTTTCATCTAAGAATGATATTTTTTTACTAGTAAATCCATGAGGTGTTTTACCACCAAGCCATCTACCAGAGCGGGCAAGTTCATACATATTATCTTTTATACGTTCTGCTATTGTTTCTCTTTCAAGTTGTGCAAATACACTTGATATAAACATCATAGCTCTTCCCATTGGAGTTGATGTGTCAAATTGTTCTTTGATAGATATAAATGATATTTCTAGTTTATTTAACTTTTCTATTAGAGTAGAGAAGTCAGATACATTTCTTGATATTCTATCTAATCTATAGCAAACAAGGCAATCAAATTTCTTGTCCTTGGCATCTTGCATCATTTTCTTAAATTGTGGTCTATCTATATTACCACCACTAAAACCTTCATCTTCGTATACTAAGAATTCTTTTATACCTATAGATTTTGAATAGTCCATACATAGTTGGATTTGATTTTCTATAGAGTCTCCTTTTCCAGTAAACTTTGATTTTCTTGAATAAATTGCAGCCTTCATAAGTCAAACCTCCCTAAGGTTTTATATTGAAAATACCCTTAAATATAGTATTTCCAATATGTAAACACATTACTTATATTTCAAAAAGTAAAATCTGTATATAAAAATATATGATGCAAATAGAAAATTAATTTTATTTAATATATCTAAATTGCATCATATATAAGTTACTTTATTAAAGTCCATGATATCTATAATAATCTTGATAATCTTGGTATGAGCTGTAATCATAATATTCTTGAAAATTTTCACTACATTCATAATCACTATTATCAATATTAAGATTATTAATTTTAAGCTTAAGTAATTCAACTGAAACACACTCTTTTCTAGCTATATCATATATAGACTCTCCAGGATATTTATCTAAGATATCATCTTCTAATAAGAATTCTGCAGCAAAAAGATTTGCCTCATTTTCATATCTTGTTAGAGACAGTGGATCAGTTCTTTTTAACTCAAATGTATCTACATCAGGATGGATTATAGAATGTCCAAGCTCATGAGTGTAAGTTAGCCTTTTTTCAAAAAAACTTAAACCTGTGTTTATATAAATAAATTGAGTCCCCAAAAACTTTTTATAAGCACCTTTAGATACAGATTTTTCATCTAGATAACATAGTACTATATTTCTTTTCTTAATGATCTCTAGTGGGCTATCATCACCGTAAATTATTTTTAATCGTCTAACTATTTCTTTTATTCTTGCACCTCTAGACAAGATATATCGCCCCTTTTATAATGTATATTTATTTTTTGTCCCTTTTTTTCTTTTGTTCTTCTAGAGCTAAAAGCATACCCATTCTCATTGCTTGTAACATACTATCTATAGCTTCTTGAGTAGCTGGTTCACCGTCAAACATTACAGTACCAGTTGTGAATTTTTCTTTAGCCGCTTCATATATTGCTTCAAATTCTTCATCTGATTTATCAGCTAAAGAGTTATTTTGAATTTCCATTTCGTCAGTTAAACCTAATAGGTAATCTGTAGACACTTTTAGTGCATCTGCTATTTGAACAAGAGCTTGAGCTTTAGGTTCTCTTATATCATTTTCATATCTAGATAAACTACCTTCTGGAATATTAGCCTTTAATGCTAATTCTTTTTGGTTCATGTTCATGTAACGTCTAGCTTTAGATATTCTATATCCTATAGTTTCCAATATAAACCCCTCCTTTGATTTATATTTATTGTGTAACACAGATAAAATCACTTGTAATAATGGTAAATTTCTATGTGTAAAAATATTTTTTAAAAAATTATTTTGCAATAATTTGGTAATAAAATAGTAACATAATATTACAGAAAAGTAAATAAAATTATAAAAAGTGTAATTAAAAATACTAAAATCTTACACTTATTTAAAAATAATTGTAAAAAGTGCAATTGACAATGGTAAAAAATAGTAATATTATGTAATTGTAAAAACGGTAAGAAAAATAAGAATAGCATAAATAAAATAAGTATAAGGGGGAAGGAAATGGAACTTAGGGAACTTAAAGCAAAAAGAATTTTAAATGGATTAACACAAGAGCAAATTGCTAAAAAAATAGGCATAAATACCAAAAGTTACAATATGAAGGAAAACGGTAAAATTAGGTTTTCATTAGATGAAGCTGCTAAGGTAAGTGAGGTTTTAAAGCTTAGCCTAAATGAAGTTAATAATATTTTTTTACAAATAAAGTTACCAAAGGGTAACAAATTTAGGAGGTAGGTATTATGGCTTTATTAAAGAGATTTGAAAATGCTGAATTTGGTCAATTAAGTGTAATTGTAAAAGACGGTAAAGAATATATGGATGGAATACATGTAGCAACTATGTTAGGGTACTTAAACCCAAGGGATGCAATAGCTAGACATTGTACAGAGGCCGGCGTCGTATTTCACGACACAGGGGTAGTAACTGGTAAAAAAGCTGATGGTAGTGATTCTATACAATATTTCAAAAGAAAATATATAAATGAGGGTAATGTATATAGACTAATTATGAAATCAAAGTTACCAAGTGCTCAAAGGTTTGAAAAATGGGTTATGGAAGAAGTGCTACCAAATATACGAAAACATGGTGCATACATGAATGAGGATGTAATAAATCAAACTTTAGAAAATCCAGATTTCTTAATTGAGTTGGCAATGAAGCTAAAAGAAGAAAAGGAAAGAAAGAGATTAGCTGAAGAAAAAGCTAAAATGCTAGAAAATACAATAGCTATGGATAAACCATACACAGATTTTGGTAAGAGTTTAGCAACTTGTGAAGATGCAATAACTATAGGGCAATTTGCTAAGATTCTAAGCAATAATGACATAGAGGTAGGTAGAAATAGATTATTTAGTTGGTTTAGAGATAATGGATACCTTATAAAAAGTGGAAAGGATAAAAATATACCTAAGCAAAGTTATATTAAGCAAGGGCTGTTTACAGTTGAAGAAAGAGTAGTTAGAACACTTGAGGGAGAAGTGATTTCAACTACGACTTTAATTACTGGTAAGGGGCAATTATACTTCATGGATAAGTTCAGCTTTTAATAAAAGTTGTATCAATACAAGCCCTTAATTTCATAAATTAGTATAACAACTTTATATAGGGGGCTTATTATGGAGATTAAAGTTATTGAGGTTTTTCCTACAGATACAGAAAAGCTTAATAATATAGAGATGGCTAAAGCTAAATGGTTTATTAATATTTTAAGGAAGAAGTATCCAGAGGAAGTTTTGGAGGAAGCATTTAAAAAGTTAGAATCAAACTTAAAGAGTAGTGAAGCAAAGGCTTAGTATTTTTAATAATAAATATTACAAATGAGATAGGGGAGAAACAAATGAGAAAATATTTAGATGCATACATAGTTCATGAAACTAAAGATATGAGTAAAGAACAATGGTTAGAAGCTAGAAAATGTGGAATTGGTGGAAGTGATGCAGCAAGTGTACTTGGACTTAATCCATATAAAAGTTCAGTAAGTGTATATATTGAGAAGGTTGATTATATACATGGAGTTAGTATGTCAGACAAAAATATTAATGGATGCAAAAAAGACAGTTCTAATGAAGAAGTAAATTATAGGATGGAGTTAGGGAATAAGTTAGAGGATTTTGTTGCTAATGAATTTAGTTTAAAAACAGGTCTAAAAGTTAGAAATGTAAATGGAATTCTTAAAAATGATAAGTATCCTTTTGCAATAGCAAATATTGATAGAGCAGTTGTAGGAGAAAAAGCTTTTTTAGAATGTAAGGTTACAAATAGTTATTCAAAAAAGGTGTGGCAAATGGGAGTGCCAATACATTATCAGATACAAGTAAATCATTATATGGCAGTAACAGGAGCAACTCATTGTTATGTTGCAGCTCTTATTGGAAATGAAGAACTTATAATTCATAGGATAGATAGAGATGAAGAAATTATAGATGAAATAATGAAGCTTGAAGCTATGTTTTGGGACAAGTGTATATTAGGTGGAGAAATACCTGCTCCAGATGGAAGTCTTGATTATTCTATTGTTTTACAAGGATTATATAAAGATAGCAAGGATGAAGAATTGATTTTATTTGAGCAGGAAAAGTTGTTAGATAGATATGATGAAATAACAGCGATTTATAAAGAAATTGAAGTTGAGAGAAAAAAGATTGAGCAGTATATACAGGTTCAGATGAAGGAATATGAAGTTGGCTTTATTGGTGATAGAAGGATTACTTGGAAAAAACAAAGTAGAAATACTATAGATACTAAAAAGTTAAAGAAAGAATATCCAGAGATAGCAGCAGAGTGTATGAAAACTACTACCTCTAGAGTATTTAGAATGAATTAAACGGGGGGAATATAATGACGAATTTAAAGAAAGCTCTACAAGTTAATGAAGCTAAGGGAAAAGGTGTAACTGTAAGTCCAAGTTATGCTATGAAACAATTAATGATAAAGATGAAAAATGAAATACAAGTAGCTCTTCCAAGTCAATTAGCTAGTGAAAGATTTCAAAGAGTAGCACTTACTGCTTTTAACTCAAATCCAAAACTTCAAACTTGTGATCCAATGACTTTTATAGCTGCTATGATGCAATCAGCTCAACTTGGACTTGAACCAAACACACCACTTGGACAAGCATATTTAATACCATATAAAGTTAAAGGAATGGATAAAGTACAGTTTCAAATAGGATATAAAGGACTTCTAGAGCTTGCACATAGAAGTGGTAAGATAAAGACTTTATATGCTCATGAAGTTAGAAAAAATGATGAGTTTGATATAGATTACGGACTAGAACAAAAGCTTACACACAAGCCATTACTTACGGGAGATAGAGGTGATGTTATAGGATATTATGCAGTTTATCATTTAGAGCCAAGTGGATATAGCTTTGTATTTATGACTAAAGATGAAGTAATGGAACATGGAAAGAAGTATTCTAAGAATTTTGAGGGTGGAATATGGGAGAAAGAATTTGACTCTATGGCAAAGAAAACTGTCATAAAGAAGTTACTTAAATATGCACCATTAAGTATTGAAATGCAAAAGGCAGTTGCTTTTGATGAAAGTGTAAAAAATAGTATTGATAGTGATATGTTATTGGTTGAATCTATAGATACAGATGAAAGTTTGATACTTGATAGGAATATATAAGTTGTGACTTATAGGTTCAAAAAATTTAATAGGGGGAAGTGCTAATGGCTGTATATAGGCATATTCATATTAATTACTGGCAAGATGGTTTTGTTTTAGATTTAACTCCAGAGGAAAAATATTTCTATATTTATCTTATGACTAATTCTAAGACAAGCCAATGTGGAATATATGAGCTTCATAGAAGAATTATAGAAACTGAAACAGGATACAACAGAGAAACTGTTGAGAAGCTATTAAATAGATTTGGTGAGTATGAAAAAATAGTTTATTGTGAAGAAACACAGGAGATATTTCTTAAGAATTGGATTAAGCATAATAAAGTTGTAAGTCCTAAGGTGAAGAAATGTATAGAAAAAGAACTTTCTAATATTAAGAGTAAAGAGCTTATAAATTTGTTTTTAAAAGAATGTGATAGGTATGGATACAGTATTGATACTAGTAATATAAATTTTGATATGGGTATTGATAGTGTATCTATACCCACATCTATAGTAGATGATAGTTTGGAGTATGACTATGGGGAAAAAGAAAAAGAAAAACAAAAAGAAAAAGAAAAATATAAAGAAAAAGAAAATGATAGTAAGTATGTTGATGAAGATAAAAAATATTTTAATGAGAGCTTAAATAATATAAATAAGTTTAAAGTTTTGTATGAGCAAAATGTAGGACTTATAAATGGTATTGTTGCACATTGGTTAATTGATATTTCAGAAAGCATTGATTATGAGATGTTTAAAAGAGCTATAGAAATTGCTACTGATAAAGGTAAGTGTAATAAGGGCTATATAAGTGGGATTTTAAAGCAGTGGAGTGATAATAATATAAGGACTTTTAAAGATTTAAAAGCATATGAGGTTGGAATTAGAAATAGGGGTGTTAGTGATGGAAAGTATAAAGATGAGTATAGAAAATCTAAATATGCCACAGAGCTTGAAAATGAGGATGAAAGCATTTATAGAAAACCAACACCAGAGCAACTTGAAGAAGCTAGAAGATCCTTTGATGAACTTAGAAAAGGTAAGTGAATATAAGTGTGATAAGTGCAGAGATATTACTTATATAGTTGAAGATGGTGAAGCTAGAGAGTGTGAGTGTAAGGCTTTGAGGGATTGTGAGGATATATTAAGAAGAAGTGGTATAAGTGAGGCATTTAGGAAGAAGAGATTTGATAATTTTGATTTTAGTAGGGACAAGGCTACTATGGATGGATATAAAATTGCTACAGGATATGCTTTGAATTTTAAGGATAAGGAAAAGGATAGGGATAATTCTATTATGTTTATTGGACAGGTTGGGTCAGGCAAGACCCACCTTAGTCTTGCTATTGCTAATGAGCTTATGGATAGTGGTGTTGGTGTTTTGTATATGGGGTATAGGGAAGTTGTTACTGGTATTAAGCAAAATATTATGGATGAGGTTTACTACAATCGTGTTATGGGAAGGTATAAAAGTTGTAGGGTACTTTTAATTGATGATTTGTTTAAGGGTGGTATAAGTAAGAGTGATGTTAATATTGTTTTTGAGATTTTGAATTTTAGATATTTGAATGGGTTGCCTGTTATTGTGAGTTGTGAGCTTGGGGTTAGTGAGCTTATGGCAGTTGATGAGGCTATTGGTAGTAGGCTTATGGAGATGTGCGGTAGTTGTTTGGTTGAGATGAAGGGGAAGAGGCTAAATTATAGGATTTATGGATAGATTACATAAAGTGATTATAGATATATAACATATAATTTATGTTAAATAATATTACACCTCATAAATGTAAAATTATGTAAAAAAAACTACTTCTATGTTAAAATACAAGTATATATATTTACATTTTGGAGGTGGAGTATGTTAGATATAGAAGTTTTAAGATATCTGTATAAAGAATCAGTTAAAAACTTTATAAGGGAAAATAACATTAATTTTAATTGGAATGAAAATGATGAGCGTTTAGTCTCACTATTTAATACAATAGATAACCAAGAAAAAAGAAGTTTTTTAGAACGAGAAATTCTTTATGGAATGCAAAGGAATATATATATATCAAAAATAGATGAAAATATCAATCATATTAACGATGAAAGAATAGCTATAGAAATCATTAATAGTTTTAATGAATATACGAATGGCAGATTATTCACTGATCAATCATTTACCGATGACTGCATAGGTAGAAAGATAAATATAGATGAACAGAAGTTATTACATTATAATATACATAAAGATCAAATGAACAATGTAGATAGAATAGACATTATTTTGGCAACATGTATGTCAAATGAAGCAGATGGTGATGATGAAGGAGTATATATATATTATTCTATAACCATAGATACAGTAAATAATTTGCTTATTATAAGGATGAGAAATATGGATACTATACATAGTGATTTTAAAGTTGATGAGCAATATGACTTAATAAAAGAATATATACTTAATAAAATAGATATGAGATTGGTTAGAAATGATGATAATTTTTATAGAATGACAATTTATAATATAGTAGATTATGTAAATAATACAGTTTTGAATAACTTTTATAGACAGATAGATGAATCAATAGGTGATAATATAGAGCAATCGGTATTGATATGGAATGAGGAGTTACCAGAGAATGAAATAAATGACGAAGAGCGTTTAATTATAATCAATAATATAAAAAATTCATACTGTAAGCTAATATCTCAAAATAGGCTTCAAAATTTAACTCCTCTTGAAATCAAAAACCTATATAATGTTGATGGATATGTCAATAGAGTAAAGTTTGAAGATGACTCCATAGGAAATACAAGAGTTAAATCTACAACGATAAAAGAAACGTTATTAAATACAAGTACTTTCTATGATATAAAAGCTAGTATGGAGAGAGGTAGAAATATAAAAGAAGCTAATATCCAATGGTTGGACCAAAATAATGATAGAATAAATGTTGTATTTAATAATGAAAAACAGGGTAAATTTAAAGTTATCATAAAAAATAATTATTTTAATGAAAGGATGGATAGGTATGTATTGCAAAAAATTATACAATATTCTCCAAGATAATGATCATATTACTTATAATATAACAGAGACAGACATAGAAAAATTAGATGAATTTATACGAAATAAAACAACTTCAAGGGAGCGTCTAAATTTAGATCCTGCAAGATTATCTATTATAATGAAAATGAATTACGAAAAGTCAATAAAGCTCTTTGTTTTAGGCTGCAAACAAAAACTTTTTAAAATGAAGATGTATATAGATTGTGAATACTGTAATAGTAGACACAATATAGAAGATTTTTATGTAGATATAATATGTGATGAGAGTAATAAAACTATTCCTATAAATAATAATAAGGATAAAATATATGTATATTTTGAATTATTGGAGAGACCTCAAATTTGTAAAAAAATAAATGCTAATAATTCATATATGATTGATGATATAATGGGAAAGTGTAGTCCCTCTAACACCACTTTATCTGAAATGGAAAAATATGGAATAACATTTGATACGATAGGTAGCTTAATGGATGCTAAATTTGGATGGAACTGATAATTAACTTACTAAAAGACGAAAGTATGAAAGCAGCTATAATAGGAGCATTAGGTAGTATTGTTGGAGGGTTTATAGGTGTAATAGGATCATTAATAGTTTTTAGAGTTCAGAGAAAAAAAGAGTTATCTGATGAATTAATAAATTTAGAAGAAAAATATAAAAAAATAATAAAGTTACTTATTATAGAAATTGATTATAATATATCTATACTAAAAATTATTAATAATAATATAAAAAAAGAAGATTATAGAAACATAAAAGAACATTTAGAAAGTTTAGAAGAACAGGTATGGAATAAATTTTCATATGATTTAGTAGGATACATAAATGAGGATTTATATATACACATTAGCTATATTTATAGAGATATGAACTTTATAAAAAATCATAAATTAGAAGAATACAAAAAGGAAAATGTAAATTATAATAATAGAATAAATACTATGACAGATTTAAAAAATAAATTATGTGAAAAAATAGAAAATAAAAATGAATATAAAGAATATAACTCAGATGAAACTATGTTATTTATATGTGATTTATTATAAAATTTAAAAGTTAGTGATAGACTTTAGACTACTATGTGTTATTTTATAGAAAAATTTAATTAATCTGTTGTGCTAGTTATTTTACTACACATATTGAAATTACTACATAAAGTTTTTTTACAAAGAATATAAACTATTCTAAACTCTAGTATTTTCAATAATTAAATCTAACTAGCACAACGAGTTAATTAGTAAATTATTAGTAGTGAAGTACTATAGGATTAAATAGATATAAGAAGTTTAAACTAATAAAGTCATTAAAGCGACCAAGAACTATTCTAACTATAAAAATAGTTTTATGGTCGTTTATATTTTATTTCATACTTATAATATTTTTAGATAATTCATTTATACTATCAGATAGTGTTTGTAGCTTCCCTTCAATCCTCACAAGTAAATACATACTAAGGGCTATAGGAAAACCAACAGAAGCTATAAGATTTTGTAAATCAAATTCCATAAAATATACTTATTAAAAAATATAAAAGTTATTTCAATTAAGGAATAGGTTTTTGTTTAAGAATAGTAATTACTGATAGTCATGCAAATATACACCTACTTAACGCAATAGCTTATATGTACATAAATAGGTACATACTTAATATATGTGTTATTTAAATAAATGATATACTTGAATACATAATAAACACTTATTAGGTTCAAGTAATATCAAAATTAATAGAATGAGATAGATGAAAATATTCCTACTGAATATAAATATGCATTAAAAAAGGCACAGTCATATCAAGAAACTATATCAATGTCACCAAGTGCAATATATGACCAATTAGTATCAGAATATGGTGAACAATTTACAGCAGAAGAAGCACAGTATGCTATTGATAACTTAGAATAATTTTAAAGTGTATATTTATTATACACTTTTTATTATATATAATTAACTCGTTGTGCTAGTTAAATATAATCATTGAAAATACTCGCTTATAATATAAATATTTTTATTAGTTAAAAGGCTGTATCTAGGGTTTTCAACATATATAGCATATTAACTAGCACAACAGATTAATTATTTAAAATTAAAAGCTATATATTTATATTTAATTTTAATTCAATAATATTTTAGACAACGCTGTAAATTAACTTTAATCATTATAAGTAAATATATATTAAGGTATATAGTAAAATTTAAATAATATACAATATTTTATAAATGGAGGAATATATGAAATTAAAACAATTACCAATTGTAATATTATTATCAATGACACTATCTGGATGTACAAATACAACTTTTAATAAAAGTATGGATGCTGCAGAAAATGCATTAGCTAATAAAGAATTTGAGAAAGCAAGTGGGCTACTTGAGTTAGCTTTGCAAGAGAAAGAAAATGATGAAGATGCAAAGTTATTAAAAAATCAGATTGATGAATTGATAAATATAAAAGAATTGAGTTTAGATGAAAAATTTGATGAAGTTATTGAATTGTGTAATGAGCTAAAATCTAGAAGCAATATAAATGATATTATATTAAATGAAATTAATATTATGCTGGAAGATTTACGAAGTAAGTTAAGTGAAATAGAAAGTGAAAATTTCAGAAAAGAAATTGAAGGCGCTGAAGCATTAGTTAATAGTAAACAATATGAAGATGCAAAAGAATTATTAGAAGAATTAAAGTTAGATATAAGAGATACTACTAAATATATGGAATCATTTAATAAAATAAATTTATTATTAGAAAAGTGTGAGAAAGCCATTAAAGAAAAAGAGTCTAATAATAAAGTAACAAGTAATAAGGTAACTAATAACAATAATACTGAAACTAGACAAGCTATGCATATAAGAGAGGCTCTTGAGATTTTAGATGAAAAAATTGGACATATATTAGAATATTCATTTTTAGATGGTAGTGACGGTGGTTTTGTTAATTTCTATTTAGATGAAGCTCCTAGTGATTTCTATGGATACATACCTAGAGAGGGAGAAGGAATCTACTATGTAAATAAATATACTGGTGAAGTATATGAACAAGGTAGTGATGGATATATTAAAAAATTATAAATTTATTTTAAATTCTCTAAATAGATAAAGTAGGATTTGAAGTAAATATATGTAAAGTTAAATGATATTAAGCCGTATACATACTATATATAACCAGTTATATTCAGCTATATTTGAAGTTGAAAGGAATTATATTTAATGAATAATGAAAAAAAAGTAAATTATCCTTTATTAGAAAATAATTTAGAAAATAAAATATTATTTCAAAATGAAGATAAATGTGATAAGTATGATTATCTTGCAGCGGTAGGGTGCGGTGCAATAGGAGGAATAATAGATATTTTTTTAGTTGGAAGCCCTTCAGATAGTGTTCTTGGAAAATGGACAGACTCACAAGTTGATAATTGTGTAAAGGTTTTTGCTAAACAAATGGGATGGAGTCCAAGAGCAGGTCAAGAAGATAATCTTAAAAGTGCTGTAGGATTTTTAGAAAAAAAATTCAAAGTTAACTATGATCAAAGTCATAGTGGAGATGTGAATAATTTATTTAAAATGGGAACTAGAAATCATCATATGATGTCTATTGCTCATTCTCCAGATATTATTGGACTTTTCTTTTCAATACTTAATCAATTTACATCAACATCTTCATTTATTGCAGATGGTCAATTAATTACTATTGCAACAGATACATTTGAATTACAAGGTGGAGATTATATTTCTAAAATATTCTGTGGAGTAGCCAACTGGTTTGGACATGTAATGTCTGATATATCAGGTAGTTCTGGAAGTAAGATGAGAGGTTCTGGTGTTGTAATGCCATTTTATGAGTTATTTGGATTTTGTAAATTTGGGAAATTTAATGTGGATAAAGATAAACAAGATTTAGCAACAATTGCAACTCGTGCTTTCCAAGATGGTTATGATTTTAGATTTAGTTTAGCACAGTCAATACCTGTAATAGTAACTGATTTATTAATCAGACTTATATGGTCATTAAGAAGATATTTTCAATTTAAAAAGCCACTTAGAGAATGTATTCCTACACAAAGTCATGCTGACCTAAGAGTTATGTTGATATTAGGAAATGGAACACTATGTGTTATGGATGGTATTGATGCAGGTATTAGAGCAAATGGTAATGCTCTGCGATTCTTTATGAGAATGAATTTAGTTGCTTGGTTACGTTTTGTAATGTTAGTATTAAAAGAAGTATTTATTAGGATAGGTATTGCAAATTCTATGCAAAAGGGTATAGAAGCTTATAAAAGAATAAATGAAGCTTTATTAGTATATTTAAATGAACTTGAAAAGATAGATATTGAGTTATTCAAAAAAGAAACTGAAGAATATAATAAATTAGTAAGTACATTTAATTATGCTAAAAATTGTGATGAACTAAATTTAATGCTTTTAGATACATTTGATAAAATGGGATACAGTAAACCTTGGCAAGGGAACTTTGATGAACATATGTCAGATAAAAATGCAACATTGAGGTTTGAGTAATGTTTGAATGTGATAGTTGTGGACTTTGCTGTATGAATATTTATAAATCAGAGATATATTCAGAACTAGATAGAGGAGATGGAGTATGTAAGTATTTAAGTGGAAACTTATGTTCAATTTATGAGAATCGTCCTTTACTTTGTAGAATAGATGAATGTTATGAGTTATTTTTTAAAGATACAATGAGTTTAGAAGAATATTATAGATTAAATATAGAAGAATGTGAAAAACTTAAAAAATGTGAGGAGTGAGATTATGCCATTACCATTAGTTTTAGGAGTAGGTGCGGCAATAGCTGGTGTAGCTGGAGTTAGTACAGGTGTACATGGAGCTGTGAAGATGAAGTCAGCTAATGATACTATGAAAAATGCTGAAGCACAGCATGAACGTAACATTGAAAGATTTAATAAAAAAAGTGAATCAGCAAATAAATCTATGGATGATTTAGGTAAGTTAGAATTAGAGATTTTAAATTCATTTGATGAATTTTCAAATACTATAGAAAAAATTCAAAATAGACCACAGTTTAAAGAATATAATAAAGATGGTGTAAAATTACCTGAATATGATAAAGAAGAATTAAAAAAGGTTTCTGTAGGAGCAGGTGTTATTCTTGGTGGATTAGGTGGAGCTGCTGTTGGTACAGCTGGAGGAATTGCAGCTGCTGGAGCAACATCATCTGCGGTTATGCTACTTGGAACAGCTTCAACTGGCACTGCAATATCAAGTCTTAGTGGTGTTGCAGCTACAAATGCTGCACTTGCAGCAATTGGAGGGGGTTCACTTGCTGCTGGTGGAGGCGGTATGGCATTAGGAAGCACAATACTAGGAGCAACAACACTAGGTGTTGGGTTATTAGTTGGAGGTGTTATTTTTAGTGTTACTGGAAGTAAATTATCTGATAAGGCTGATGAAGCTCATAGTCAAATGAAAAAAGCAGAAGAAACAATCAATAATATATGTGCATACTTGACAGAACTTGAAAATACAGCAATTAAGTATAGTACTTCTATTAATAATGTTTATGAAAAGTATGTAGAAAATTTTGATTATATATCTTATCAAGTAAATGAACTTAACAAAGTGGATTGGAATGATTTTAATCAATATGAGAGAAAATTAGTAGAGAACGTTGTTTTACTTGTTGGACTTTTATATAATATGTGTAAAGTAAGCCTTGTTAATAAAGCTGAAAATGAAAATGAGATGAATACAGTTAATAGAAGTGATGTAAATGCTTCGATTATACATTCAAAACAAGTACTTAATAATTTAAATATGAATTAAAGTATAAGAAATATATCTATATAGTTATGCATACTGCCTAATAATATAGATATATTTCTTATATTATTAGGATAATTTATTTAATAAGTCCTATAATATTTTTAGATAATTCATTTATACTATCAGATAGAATTTGCAGTTTTCCTTCTATCCTTACAAGTAAATACATACTAAGGGTTATAGGAAAACCAACAGAAGCTATAAGATTTTGTAAATCAAACTCCAAAAAAATACTCCTTTCAAAAAAGCTAT
>OOCW01001143.1_pt1 | contig 20361 bp, 17 predicted proteins | sample 1671201 | NCBI WGS metagenome assembly OOCW01 (sample SAMN06348132, study PRJEB24527) | human gut metagenome | biome: human gut; feature: ankylosing spondylitis patient; material: feces | host: Homo sapiens | place: China | collected 2015-10
CCCACTACCAAGCCCACAACGGACTTTCACCGTCAAGTTGTTGCCCATGCTGGGCACACATAAATTTAAAAGGACACTTATTGGTGTCCTTTTTGAGCATATATATTATATTATAAAGTTTATTACAATTATTAAAACTCCGCCTATAACTAAGGAAACTGTACTTAACCCTACTGCTACAGTAGTTTTTATAATTTTAGCCTTATCTTTTTCCATTTTAGTAATTTGAAGATTTGCATTAGCAATATATTGAGAATTAGTTTGTCCAAGACCTTGCATAGATAGTCCCATTGGATTACCCCTTTCCGTTATTGTATATATTTTTATATTCCCATGAATCTATCAAAATCATAATCATTATAAAACAGCGACATCACTGCAATTCCATCTGCTCCAGCTTCAACTACATTTATATAGTTATCATATTTTATTCCACCTAAGGCAATTATTTCACAATTAACATATTCTCTAAGTTTACTAATAAACTGGATACCCTTAGGCTCTAACCCCTTCTTACATTTAGTCTCAAAAATATGAGATGCAAGAAGATATTTAGCTCCCTTATTATAGGCTAATATTCCCTCTTCAACTGTATGAACAGATACTCCAACATTATAATCAAATTCATCTAAAGCCATAAAATCATTAAATGAAAGCTGAATTGTATTTTCATTAATTTTCTTAAAAACATTAAGCTTTGAATTTATTATTATTTCTGAATTTGGAGCTAATTCTTTTACCTTATAATAAAGATCTTCATACTCCTTATCACTTAAATCTTTTTCCCTAAGTATAATTCTTATGTTTGGATAACTTGATACCTTTTTTATTACCTGAAAATACTTTTCTTCATTTACTAAACTTCTATTAGTTATAAAATAAATAGGAATACTAGTCATTGATTGCTAATTCTTCTCCATTTAATATTTTCTTCATAGTTCTCATTGAACACATCTTTCCACACATTGAACAACTCTCTTCATCATGTGGCTTAGATTCTGCCCTATATCTTCTTGCCTTTTCTGGATCTATAGCTAAATCAAACATCTTTTCCCAATCAATCTCTGCCCTAGCCTTACTCATTTCATTATCCCATTCTCTAGCTCCCTTAACTCCCTTTGCAATATCAGCAGCATGAGCAGCAATTTTAGAAGCTATTATACCTTCCTTCATATCTTCTAAATTAGGCAATCTTAAATGCTCTGCTGGAGTTACATAACATAAAAAGTCTGCTCCATAAGTTGCAGCTATGGCTCCACCAATAGCAGATGTAATATGATCATATCCTGGTGCTATATCAGTAACTAAGGGTCCTAAAACATAAAATGGAGCTCCATGACATAATCTCTTTTGCATTATCATATTAGCTTCAATTTCATTAAGTGCCATATGTCCTGGTCCTTCAATTATAACTTGTACATTCTTTTCCCAAGCTCTTTTTGTAAGTTCTCCTAAAGTTATAAGTTCCTTAATTTGTGAAGCATCAGAAGCATCATTTATTGATCCTGGTCTTAAGGCATCACCTAAAGATAAGGTAATGTCATATTTTTCACATATATCTAATAATTCATCATAATATTCAAAGAATGGATTTTCTGCATTATTCATTTCCATCCAAGCAAATAAAAGTGAACCTCCTCTTGAAACTACATTAGTTAACCTTTTATTTCTTTTAACTGTCTCAACAGCCTCTCTATTTAGACCTGCATGAATAGTTACAAAGTCTACACCATCTTGCCCATGCTTTTCAACTACATCAAGAAATTCTCTAGCAGTTAAATCTTTTAAATCTTTATCATAATATCCTAAAGCATCATATATAGGAACTGTTCCAATCATTGCAGTAGACATTTCTACTATAGTCTTTCTCATTTCTGCTGTTTTACCATAGTTTGATAAATCCATTATAGCTTCTGCTTTCATTTCTAAAGCAGTTCTTACTTTATCTAATTCTTTTTCACAATCACAACAATCCTTTGAAATTCCTAAATTAACATTAATTTTAGTTCTTAATCCTTGACCAACTCCCTCAGGACTTAAAGATTTATGATTTTTATTTGCAGGTATAGCTACCTTTCCTTCTGCAACTAATACTCTAATTTCTTCTACTGGTTTCCCTTCTTTAATAGCCACTATTTTCATAGCCTCTGTTATAATCCCCTTTTTAGCTGCATCCATTTGTGTTGTATAATTCATTTTAATCCTCCTAAATTCTTTCCCAATCTTTTAATATTGGTTGATACCCTACTTCTTTTATCATTTCTATAATTTCTTGTACTGAACTTTCATCATCAATATCAAATTGTGCAGTTCCTGCATTTTTTAGTGTATGTCCACCTACCTCTGTAGAAACTCCAGCACTCATTTTTGTAACACCAAAAGGTATTATATGCCTTCTCATATGTTCATTTTCTCTTGTAGAAATATTCATTCCACATTGTGGTGCAAATAATCTATATGCTAAAAGAATTTGAACCATTTGTTTATCTGTAACACCTTTTACTTTACTTAATCCACCTTTACATGGTCTTATTCTTGGTGGTGAATAAGTTATATCACATTGAGGATATTTTCTTCTTAAATAATCACCATGCAAAGCAGTAAAGAAAGCATCTTTTCTAAAATCAGATAATCCTAAAAGTGCACCTATACTTATACTCTTCATTCCAGCCATTGCCCCTCTTTCAGGTCCATCTAATCTATATTTATAATTCTTCTTAGGACCTGCTAAATGCACTTCATCATATACTTTTTCATCATAAGTTTCTTGATATATAGTAAGACCTTCTGCACCTGCTTTAACTACGTCTCTATATTGCTCTACAGTCATTGGCCATACTTCCATAGTAATTGATGGAAAATATTCTTTTATAACATTAATTGCATCTACTATATAATCTAATGGAGAGTGCTCTTGGCTTTCTCCAGTTAATAATATAATATGTCTACATCCTTCCTTAGCTATAGCCTCTGCTTCATTCTTTATTTCTTCCATATTTAATTTTCTTCTGTTAATGGAATTTTCAATATTGTACCCACAATACTTGCATTTATTAACACAGTAATTTGAAATATACATAGGTGTATATAATAAAACCGTTCTACCAAAATACTGTAAACTTAATTCTACAGCTTTTTGTGCCATTTCTTCTAAATGACTTGACGCTTTAGGCGATAATAAATTTAACAAATCCTCATGATTTAAATTTCTTTCATTTATACTTCTTCTAATATCATCATCAGTTACTTGCTCAAAATAACTTTCAAAATCAAAGTTTCTATATCTTTCTATAACACTATAAAAGCTCAAAATTTAGCCATCTCCTTAACCTAAAAATCCTGTTAAGGGTGATGATGCATTTGCTTCTTTTGAAACAGCTCCAAACTTAGATAAATAAGCAAGTCTACCTGCTTCAACCGCCATTGAGAATGCTTTTGCCATATTAGCAGGATTTTTAGATGATGCTATTGCAGTATTAACAAGACAAGCTGCTGCTCCCATTTCCATAGCCTCCATAGCTTGCGATGGTTTACCTATTCCAGCATCAACAATTATGGGAATATCTAATTCATCTATCATAATTTGAATAAGTTCTTTTGTTCTAAGCCCTCTATTACTTCCAATTGGAGCTCCAAGTGGCATAACAGCAGCAGCTCCAGCTTCTATAAGTTTTCTACCTGCATAAAGATCTGGACACATATAAGGCAGTACAACAAATCCTTCTTTTGCAAGTATTTCAGTTGCTTTTATTGTTTCTTCATTATCTGGAAGCAAGTATTTTGAATCGCTTATAACTTCAATCTTAATCCAATTTCCACACCCTAAAGCTCTAGCAATTCTAGCAATTCTTACTGCTTCTTCTGCATTTCTAGCCCCTGATGTATTTGGAAGCAATATAACATCTTTAGGTATATTAGAAAGAATATCTTCTTCCCTATGATCTAAATCAACTCTTCTTACTGCTAATGTAATAACTTGGGAACCACTATTTTCTAATACATCTTTAATTAAAGCATTAGAAGGATATTTACCTGTTCCAACAAATAGCCTATTATTAAGTTCAACTCCACCTATAACTAATTTATCACTCATTTTTTACCTACCCTCTTCTCCTAAAATAATTCTTAAAGCACAATTTGCCATATGATTTGCACAAATAGCTACTCTTGGTGCCATAAGTCCACTACCTTCTTTAGCTTCATTAACACCATCTCCACATATATAAAATCTATTATTTATTCTTCTAGTAATTATGTCATTTGAAGGATAATAACTTGCCATTCCAGATGATGCTATTAAAACCTTATCCCTCATTTCAGTAAGTACAACATTACTTATTTCTGCCTTACATTCTGGATTATCAAATGCTTCAATTATTATGTCCACATCATCAAAACTTTCTTTTATATTGTCTTTATTAAGTCTTTCTATAATAGCTATAACATTTATAAAGGGATTTACTTCTCTTAAATTTCTTTTAAGAGCATTAACCTTGTATTCTCCAATATCCTTAATGTAATATTGTTGTCTATTTAAATTTGAAGGCTCAACAATATCAAAATCTACAATCTTAATATTCCCTACTCCAATTCTTGCTAATGATAATGCAATATTAGATCCAAGACCACCAGCTCCAGCTATTCCAACAGAAGCTTTCTTAAGTTTTTCATAAACATTAGGGGTGTGTCTTGCTACTAATAAGGCCTCTAACTCATCTTTAGTAGGAACCTCACCTCTTTTAATAAAAGATATACTGTCTCCATCTTTAAGCAATTTATCTTCTTTTATGGGAAATCCATTTAAAATTACTATATCTGATTCTCTTTTGACTTCTTGTTTTAGCTCAAAACAAGAAACTCCTTCAACAACCTCACTATATTGTTCATTAATCTTAATCCTCACACTCCACCACCTAAATACCTAGTTTTTCAATTTCTTAATTAATTATTTACTTAATTGCTTACTTTATTAATTACTTACTTTTTCTTAACCTCCTCCTACAAAAGAAATAACTTCTATAGTATCATCATAGTTTAAATTTACATTTCTATAATCTTCTTTAGAAACTATATTTCCATTTAATTCAACTACTACTCTATTTTCATTTAATCCAAAACTTAGTAATAAGTCATTTATTGTACGAATACTTTCACCACTAATTTCATTTCCATTAACTCTCACTATTTTCACCTCCCCGCCTCCGGGGTTCATCCATATTATGGATGGACCCCGGAGGCACGCTATTTTTGTCGAATAAAAAAAGCTGTACCAACAGCGGTACAGCTTTTAAGTAAGTAAAATTTCCCAATAAAACTTAAAGCTAATATACTTCCGTATATCTTTTTAAATTTCTACTAATCTCAAAACTTCTATAGCTTCCCTCCGCTGGTATTAACCATATCAGGTTCATAGGGTTAGGATTATTCCTTCTCAGCCTTATTGGCACCCCTAGCTTTTTATTATATTTTACTTAATTTTACCATTTATTATATTTATTTTCAACCTTTCCTATTTATTTTTATCTAATTTTTAACTTTATTCCTTTTATTTTTAAGCAGTTTTCTTCTTATCCCCTTTAAATAATTATAAATTTTATATAAAGTTGGATTCTTTAATTCCTCTTCTTTTTTATGAACAAATTTTATTAATTCCATAATAGGTTCTATTTTATTAAGAGTATCATTATATCCTTCAATTATTCTTACACGCTTTGCATCTGTATCTAAGTTTAAAGTTCCTGTTATAGTATTTTCAACTAAATTTTCTGGTGCTATTATTATAAGCCTTGAGTTTGGATAAAGTGATCTATCAACTTGTACATCTTTAGATAATAAAACTACAATTATAATATCACACTTTTCTCCATATACAGGTTGGATTGGAACATTATCCGATATTCCTCCATCTATATATTTTTCTCCTAAAACCTCAGTACTATCATATATTAAAGGTAATGAAGCTGATGCTAATACAATCTTTTTAGCAGTCTCATTATCATAATCATTTATTTTAAAATATTTAGCATTAAAATTAGGTAACTTTGTACATGCTGCATAGCATATTTTTTTCTTTTCCTTAACTTTATTAAAATCTAGATATTTTTCTACCATCTCTACAGCCCCATCATTACTAATGGCTCCATGCTCTAATTTATCTGCTAAAAATTTCTTTGCTAGCTGTAGATTCTTACCTCCAATATATAACCCTATTCCTCTTTTAATCAATTCTGTTTTACTAACAGGAACTAATTTATCCATTGTTACCTCTTCCCAAAGCTTATCTGCCTTTTCCATTTCATCCATAGCAAATAATACAGAATTAAAGGCTCCTATAGAAGTTCCTGAAAAAACTGATATGTATTTAGTCAAATTTAATTGTTTTAAAGCTTTCCAAACTCCAAGTTCGTATGCTCCTTTGCCTCCACCACCAGCTAATACTAATCCTATTTTCATAAATTACTCTCCCTATTTTTCCCATTTTTTTATCATATAAATTATACTATAAAATTTAAGCCCATAAAATATTCATGTAATTTTTTCTCATTAATATTTTTATTTAATATTCTTAGAATTAATTCTAAAGTTTTAATTTTTATATAATAATCATTATTATCTATGATATACTATTTATGACATTTCATTTAGGAGCTGATTAATTTGAACAATAAAACATTTAATATAATTATTTCGCCTGCAAAAAAAATGAATATAAATAATGATGATATTATAAGCGAATCTATGCCGTGTTTTATGGACAAGACAGAATATTTATATAGTAATTTAAAAGATTATAGTTATGATGATTTGAAAAAACTTTTAGCTTGTAATGATGAAATTGCAGAACTTAACTATTCTAGATATAAAGATATGAATTTATATAAAAACTTATCACCTGCAATTCTTTCTTATGAAGGTATTCAATACAAATATATGTCCCCAGACTCATTTAGCAATTCAGAATTTGATTATGTATCAAATCATTTAAGAATTCTATCTGGATTTTATGGTATTTTAAAACCATTTGATGGTATTGTTCCTTATAGACTAGAAATGCAAGCAAAATTAGCAATAGGAACTAGTAAAAACTTATATTCTTTCTGGGGGGACTCTTTATATAAAGAACTTACCAAAGATACTAATACTATATTGAATCTTGCTTCAAAAGAATATAGTAAGACTATCGAAAAGTATTTAACTAAAGATGATACTTTTATAACATGTGTTTTCGGAAGTCTTGTTAACTCTAAAATTAAAGTAAAAGCAACAGAGGCTAAAATGGCTCGTGGACTTATGATACGCTATTTAGCTGAAAATAATATTACTGATATAGAAAAAGTTAAAGATTTCAAAGAACTTGGATTCTCTTATTCAGAAGAGCATTCAAAATCTAATGAATTTGTTTTCTTAAAATAATTACAAAAAACTACACAATAAAAGCGCTTGCATTTTCACAAGTGCTTTTAAAATAAATAATTACATTTTCAAGCAACATAAGTTGTTGTTTAACACATTTTAATACAATTATATATTAAATATACTATAATTTACATACATTTCTTAAATACCGTCTTATTCAATTTGCAAAAAACATTTTTATTAATTTTATTTTTAAATTGTAGCATTTATATTAATATAAATGTATATTTTTATCAAATTAACTTGTATAAAAATTCCCCCTCACTAATTTACTTTATTTTACATAAATGTTATTATATATACTGTAGGGTGGCCAAACTACTTATAATTAAATGAGAAAGTTACTAAAATTAATGGATTGTTAATTTTATAAAAATATATACTTAAATGGGGAGAGATTTTTTTATGAAATATTACATTTTAAGAACTAATGCGAAAGCAGAGCATACTACTCACAAATTACTTAATGGGTATAACTTTAAAATAAATAATTTAAATGCGGAAAGATTAATTAGCGATGCTAAGGATGACGAAATTTTCTATTTACTATATAACATTTCTGAAAAGAAGTTTGTAGAACAAGGGGTAATCAAAAGCGTTGAATCAAATAAACCTTCTAACAAATATGAAGCTCTATTCGCTGAAAGAAAACCTTTAAATATAAATTATTTACCATATTCAACTCCTAATTGCGGAATAATTCCAACTTCTAAAAGTAAAGTGGAAGAAATTCTGAATGTTGCAGTTTAATTTAGGAACTACTGAACATTTTATATTATTTTAAGTAATACTAGTTTAAATCTTGGAATAATAAAGGAGCTGATCATATGATAAGCTCCTTTAATTTTTCCTCTGTTTATTACATTATTTTAATTTCCAAATATCTTCATTGTATTGAGCAATTGTTCTATCAGATGAGAAGAATCCAGCTTTGCTGATGTTTATTAAAACTTTTCTGTTCCAAGTTTCTCTATCTGAGTAATCTTCAAATACTTTGTCCTTAGTTTTAATATAATCTTCAATATCAAGTAATGTCATGAACCAGTCTTTAACTATTAATTCATTGTGAAGTCTGTTTAGGTTAACTTCATCTCCAACCTTTAACATTTCATCACTTACTATAAAGTCAACTAGTTCTTTGATATTTTCTTTTTCATAATATTCTTTTGAAACGTAATCAGCTTTCTTATAATGGTCGATTACTTGTTCACTTGATTCACCAAAGATATAGATGTTATCATCACCAACTAATTGATGAATTTCAACGTTAGCTCCATCTTCAGTTCCTAAAGTTAATGCACCATTTAACATAAACTTCATATTACCTGTTCCTGAAGCTTCCTTAGATGCTAAAGAAATTTGTTCAGAAACATCACAAGCTGGTATTAACTTAGAAGCCTTAGTTACATTGTAGTTTTCAACCATAACAACTTTTAAGTGTTTGCTAACAACTGGATCATTATTTATAATTTCTTGTAAGCAAAGAATTGTATGGATTATATCTTGTGCAATTATATAAGCTGGTGCAGCCTTTGCTCCAAATATCATTGTAATTGGAGTTGTTGGAATATTTCCTGCTTTAATATCTAAATATTTATGAATGATGTATAAAACATTCATTTGTTGTCTCTTATATTCATGAAGTCTCTTTATTTGAATATCAAATATAGAGTTTTCATCTACTTCAATATTTTGAGTATCCTTTAAATACTTCTTTAATGCAATTTTATTATGCTTTTTAATTTCTCCAAGTTTTGCTAATACTTCTTTGTTATCAACATACTTAGCTAAGTCTTCTAACTTAGTTGCATCAGTCTTGAAGTCTTCACCAATAAGTTCTGTAATATAGTTAGTTAACTCATTATTACAGTGGATTAACCATCTTCTGAAAGTTATACCATTTGTCTTATTGTTAAATTTTTCTGGATATATATCATAGAATGGTCTTAATTCTTCTTGCTCTAATATTTCTGTGTGAAGTGCCGCAACACCATTTACACTGAATCCATAGTGAATATCCATATGAGCCATATGAACTCTATCATCTTTATCTATGATATAAACTCTTTCATCTTCATATTTTTCTCTAACTAAGTTATCTAATTCTCTAATAATTGGCATTAATTGAGGCACAACTTTTTCTAAGTAAGCTATTGGCCATTTTTCTAATGCTTCAGCTAATATTGTGTGGTTAGTGTATGCACAAGTTTTGGTAACGATACCGATAGCTTCTTGCATTTCAATACCCTTTTCTCCTAATAATCTTATTAATTCTGGTATAACCATTGAAGGGTGTGTATCATTAATTTGAACAACTACATGCTCGTGTAACTTGTGTAAATCATATCCATTTTCTTCAGCTTCTAAAAGAATTAATTGTGCAGCATTACTTACCATAAAGTATTGTTGATATATTCTTAATAAGTGTCCTGCCTCATCACTATCATCTGGATATAAGAATAATGTTAAATTCTTTTTGATATCTTCTTTATCAAAGTTTATTCCATCTTCTACTAAAGTTTCATCTATAGAATCTATATCGAATAATCTTAATTTATTTGATGCTTGATTATATCCTGTTACATCTATATCATATAATGTTGAAGTTACTTTAAATCCACCAAATAATACATCAAATTTAATGTCAGATTTATTTAACCAACCTTCTGAAGTTATCCATGGATTCTTTTCAGTTGTTTGTTTATTATTCTTAAATACTTGTTTAAATAATCCATAATGATAGTTTAATCCAACACCATCTCCATTTAAACCTAAAGTTGCTATTGAATCTAAGAAACATGCAGCTAATCTTCCTAATCCACCATTTCCTAATGAAGGTTCTAATTCTACTTCTTCTATTTCAGTTAAATCTTTTCCATTAGCAGCTAATACTTCTTTAACTTCATCGTAAAGTCCTAAATTTATTAAATTATTTGATAGTAATTTACCAATTAAAAACTCTGCTGAAATATAATATAATTTCTTACTTCCTTTATTTGTACCTTTATTTTTAATGCATCCTTTTGTCATTTCTAATAATGCTAAATATACTTCTTCGTTTGTTGCTTCTTCTATTGTTTTTTGAAATCTATTCTTTAAGATTTCAGCTAAATTATTTTTTACCATAATAAATTATCCCACCTTAAATTCATTATTTTTAAAATATTTTACCTTAGAAATTTGTTTTTTATTTAAATCATTTACAATTATATAATAACAATTTTATAAAATTGTCATTGTACATTTTTATTATTTTTTGTATATTTATTATGCTACTTTTAAAAAATATCATTTTTTTTATATTTTTCCTCACTTTTTTGTAAACATTTCCATTTATTTAGGTATATTAAAAAAAATAATAGGCATATTTTTTTTAATATACCTATTATAAAAAAATTACTTTATTAAATTTCATTAAAATAATTTATAACTGTTTCTTTATCACTAAAATGATGCTTTACTGTACCAATTATTTGATAATCTTCATGTCCTTTTCCTGCTATAACAACTATATCATCTTTACCTGCAATTCTACATGCATACTCTATAGCTTCTTTTCTATCTTCAATAACAGTGTGACTATCTTTAATTCCTTCTAATATATCTTCTATTATTCTATGTGGATCCTCTGTTCTTGGATTATCAGAAGTTACTATTGTAACATCACTATATTTTTCAGCAATTGCTCCCATTAAAGGTCTCTTTGTTTTATCTCTATCTCCACCACAACCAAATACTGTTATTAATTTTCCTTTAACAACTTCTTTCATAGTTTCTAAAATATTTTCTAAACCATCAGGAGTATGAGCATAATCTACAACTATTGTAGAGTTCATTTTATCATGATAAACTCTTTCACATCTTCCAGCAACTGCTTTCATTGTATCGAAAGCTTCTATAACCTCCTCTACAGTTACATATCCAGCAACAACAAGCATTCCTATAACACCTAATGCATTATAAATATTATAAAGTCCTGGAATATGAAGTTTAACCTTACCTTTTAACTCCTCATCAATATATAAATCAAAAGTTGAACCATTAGCTTGTAAATCTAAATTTTTAGCTCTAACATATCCAGCATTTACTCCATAAGAAGTAACAACTTTATCATCATTGCTATCCTCATGTAATGTATCTAACATTTTCTTTCCATACTGATCATCACAGTTTATAACAGTAGTTTCAGCACCCTTAATAAACTTAAACTTTGCATTATAATAATTTTCAAATGTCTTATGATAGTCCATATGATCTTGAGTTAAGTTTGTAAACATTCCTCTACTAAAGTTTAATCCTTCTACTCTTCCCATTGCAGATGCATGAGATGATACTTCCATTAAACAGTATTTACACCCTGCCTCTCTCATATCCTTAATAAGTCTAAATAATTCTATAGCTTCTGGAGTTGTCATTGATGTTGGAATCATTTTATCTCCAATGTAATTTGCTATAGTTCCTATAAGTCCAACCTTATTTCCTGCATGTTCTAATATGTGCTTCATCATATATGTTGATGTAGTCTTTCCATTAGTACCTGTTACCCCTAAGAATGTTAAATCACCATCTTGTATATTAAAGAATGTTTTTGCAATAATAGCCATGCATTCTCTTGTATCACTTACCTTTATGTAAGCAACTCCTTCTTTAATATCACTTATATCTTTACTATGAACAATTACCCTTGCACCTTTTTCTATAGCATCATTTATCAAATCATGTCCATCTACTTTTAATCCTATAACAGCAATAAAAAGACTTCCCTCTATTACTTGTCTTGTATCTCTTGTAATATCTATAACATTTATTTTTGTATAATCTATTTCATTTGTAGAAGTATAATCTAACTTTGAATTTCTTAATATTTCACTTAATAACATCTAAAATCTCCTTATCTTAAATTGATTTTTATTGCTCGCTTATAACAATATATTTTATTGTCCCATAATATTGTACATCATTTATAGTTCTTTATCTATAAAAAGTAAGGTTAATACTATAATAAAGTCCTACCTATAATTTTAACCCACTATTTTTATATTAATCATTATCTAATGATTACTCCTACATTCTATATTTTTTAAAATTTTGTTGCATTTTAATACCATTTGTAATATAATTTAACAAATAGTTTTTTTAATAGAATATCATCAAAGGCGATGATAAAGTTAATTTAAAAATTTAAAATTATAAATTTAATTTTACTTTTAAATTTTTATTTATTATCTTTGAGCCTTTGTCTAAGTAAGAATTGTTTGTAAGGCTCGCTTTTAGCGGGCCTTTATTATTTTATAAAAGGGGGCTAAAAAATTGTGTAGCTTTGTTGTATTTTCTTCTAATAAATTAAATTTATCTGATTTCTCAAATACCTTAAAAAAGGTCGAACATAGAGGACCAGATAACAACTATTCTGCTATTGAAAATGGTTTATCATGGGGCTTTAACCGTTTATCAATAATGGATTTATCATCTAATGGAAATCAACCATTTAAATATAATTCCTGTGAACTTGTATGTAATGGAGAAATCTATAACTATCAATCTCTAAGAGAATTATTATCTAATGAATATAGCTTCCATTCCCATAGTGATTGCGAAGTATTAATTCCACTATATTATAAATATGATATTGAAATAATGTGTAAAATGCTTGATGCAGAATTTGCTTTAGTTTTATATGATTCTGAATCTAATTCTATAATGGCAGCTAGAGACCCTATGGGTATTAGACCTATGTTTTATGGCTATACAAAAGAAGACCATAAAATTTCTTTTGCAAGCGAGGCAAAAGCTTTAATAGATTACTGCGAAGATATTATGCCATTCCCTCCAGGACATTATTATAAAGATGGTGAGTTTATTTGTTACAATGATTTGTCTGAAACAAAATTCATTAACAATGATGATTTAAATGTTATATTTGATAACATAAAAACTAAACTTATATCTGCTGTAGAAAAAAGGCTTCATGCTGATGCACCTATTGGCTATTTATTAAGTGGCGGATTAGATTCCTCTCTTGTATGCTCTATTGCTCAAAGATTTATGAATAAGCCAATTAAAACTTTTGCTATTGGAATGGATACTGACCCAATAGATTTAAAATATGCAAAACAAGCAGCTGAATTTTTAGGTACTGATCATACTGAAGTTATAATAACTAAAGATGATGTTTTAAATTCATTGGAAGAAGTTATTTATCATTTAGAAACTTTTGATATTACTACTATTAGAGCTAGTGTTGGAATGTACTTATTATGTAAATACATTCATGAAAATACTGATTTAAAAGTTATTTTAACTGGTGAAGTAAGTGATGAATTATTTGGTTATAAATATACTGATTTTGCACCTAGCCCAAGCGAATTCCAAAAAGAATCACAAAAAAGAATAAAAGAACTTTATATGTATGATGTTTTAAGAGCTGATAGATGTATCTCTGCTCATGCACTAGAAGGACGAGTTCCTTTTGCTGATATTGATTTTGTAAACTATGTAATGAGTATTAATCCTGCTAAAAAAATGAATACTTATAATAAAGGTAAATATTTATTAAGAAAAGCATTTGAAGGCGATAACTATTTACCTGAAGATTTATTGTATCGTGAAAAAGCTGCTTTTAGTGATGCTGTTGGACATTCTCTAGTAGATTACTTAAAAGAATATGCTGAAGAAAAATATACTTCTGAAGATCTTGAGTTAGCTAAAGAAAAGTATACGTATTGTACACCATTCACTAAGGAATCTCTTCTTTATAGAGATATTTTTGAAAAATATTATCCTAGAAATGCTAAGTTGATTAAAGATTTCTGGATGCCAAATAAATCTTGGGAAGGTTGTAATGTTAATGACCCAAGTGCTAGAGTTCTTTCAAACTATGGTGATAGTGGAAAATAGTTTGAATTGTATATAATATATATTTAAAGCAATGAACTCCACTTTAATTAATAATTTTATTCTAAGCAAGTTAAAGTATTTTATTTTTAAAAAGGACTATCTAAAAATTTTAGATAATCCTTTTTTCTTTGTATATAACCCTACTGTGCATATATTTCATTTCTAGCAACTGATAACTGATAAAAATATTTCTTAACACATACTTCTCTTTCTTTCGTGATATAATTAATATAAAAATTCTATTTTAGAGGTGAACATATGAAGGAAATCATAATAATTTTATTATGTATTATACTTATAGCTTTAATAATAGTAATTTACTATGGTGGAAATTACTTATATAACTTAAGTGTAAATCCAAAATATCCAAAAGATTTAATATTTAAAAGCAATACTGATGAAGAAACAAAACAAAATGAAACTAGTGGTGTTTCCACTGTCGATAGTAAAACATGGTTACTTAAATTTAGTAACTATGAAGATTTATTTCTTAAATCTAAAGACAATTTAACCTTACATAACTACGTCATAAAAAATAAAAACAACTCTAATAAATGGGTTATTGCCGTTCATGGCTATACTTCTCAAGGCACATATATGGCTTCATATGCTAAAAGATTTTATGATATGGGATATAATATTATAATTCCTGATTTAAGAGGTCACGGTAAAAGTGAAGGTACTTATATAGGAATGGGCTGGCATGAAAGATTTGATATTGTTGATTTATCAAATTATATTGCTAGTACTTATAAAAATTCTCAAATTGTTCTTTTTGGTGTTTCTATGGGAGCTGCAACTGTTATGAGTGCTTCTGGTGAGAAACTACCTAGAAATGTTAAAGTTATAATAGAAGACTGTGGATATACATCTACTTGGAGTCAATTTGCTTATCAATTAAAAGCATTATTTAAATTGCCATCATTTCCAATGATGCACATTGCAAGCATTATCTGTAAATTCCGAGCTGGATATTTTATTAGCGAAGCATCTCCTATCAAACAAATAAAAAAATCAACAACTCCAACACTTTTTATTCATGGTGATAAAGATGGATTTGTTCCTTTCTTTATGCTTGACGAACTATATAACGCTTCACCAGTTGAAAAAGAAAAATTAATTATTAATGGTGCAGCTCATGCTAGAGCTAGCTACGTTAATCCTAAACTATATTGGAAAACTGTAGAAAAATTTCTAAATAACTATATTAACTAAATTGTTCGTTAGAGCTTAAATGCCGTGATGACGAAAATTAATGATATTCCCTACAGAAATTGTGTAAATTTCGTTAAGAATTTATATCTTTCTTTCCATAAAAACTGCTAAAGCTTCGAAAGTCACTTCGTTCCCTCAGCTTCTTAACGCAGTTTTTACTCCAAGAAAGATTAAATTCTAAAACTCATTTACAATATTTCTTCCGGTAATATCATTAATTTTTCTCTATCACTGGCTCTTAAGCAAAAAGACACAATTTATCTGCAGAACCCCTTAAAAATTAACTATAATATCAGAAAAATTTGTAGCACAAAACATTAACTGAAAAGGGTGGGCGCCAATAAGCAGACACATGGAGAAAGAAAAAATGAAATATTAATTTGGAGAGAACATTGAAATTGAGCCGTAGAATTTAATCTTTGTGGAATTGAACTTGCGTAAAGAAGTTGTATTGAAGCGTTAGCGGCTTTTACAACTTTAGCAAGTTCAATGGAACAAAGATATAAATTCTAGGCGAAAATTTCACCGTTCCCGGAAAATAAATATTTCATTTTTTCGCCCCATGTAATGCGCAATATTATTCAAGTGTTATTTAGAGTTTAGTATTGATCTTGTTTTTATAATAAACTCAGATTCACTTATAGCTTCTACAAACTCTCCATCAACCATGGCAACTATAGTTCCATCCATTCTTCCACCACATTCGCCTATGCATCCACAAACTATTTTTTCATCTTTAAATTCATTTTTCACTATATCTATGTCTATTCCTGAACACCCTGGACACATTACTATCATTTTCTTATCTCCTTTTAATATATCTTATATACTTACTTATACAATTATTTATTTCATTATACAATATAAGTTACCTCTGAGGTTAATCCATTTATTGGATTAACCTCAGAGGTAACCCGATTTTTGTCTAAATTTCTATTCCTTTTTTAAATTGGCTATTATACAGATTTGCATAGAATCCTTCTTTAGCTAAAAGCTCATCATGGGTTCCACTTTCTATAATTTCTCCATCCTTTAAAGCTAAAATCTTATCTGCATTTTTAATAGTACTTAATCTATGAGCTATTACAAAAGTAGTCTTTCCTTCCATAAGCTTAAGCATTGCATTTTGAATTAATACTTCTGTTCTTGTATCTATTGAAGAGGTTGCCTCATCTAATATTAAAATTGATGCATTTGATAAAATAGCTCTTGCAATAGCTAAAAGTTGTCTTTGTCCTTGTGATAAATTACCACCATTATCTGATAAAACTGTATCATATCCTTGTGGAAGCTGCTTTATAAAATGATGTGCATCTGCCATCTTTGCTGCTTCTATAACTTCTTCATCACTAGCATCTAATCTTCCATATCTTATATTTTCACTAACAGTTTCTGAAAATAAGTAAGTATCTTGAAGTACCATTGCTACTGTTTTTCTTAAACTTTCTCTAGTTATTTCATCTATATTTCTTCCATCAATTAATATTTGTCCACTATCAATATTATAAAACTTAGTCAGCAAATTAACTATTGTAGTTTTACCTGCTCCTGTTGGTCCAACTATTGCAATAACTTCACCCTTTTTGGCTTCTAATGAAACATTTTTTAATATTTCTTTTCCATTAGTGTAAGAAAAGGTTACATCCTTTAATTCAACATGACCTTCTATATTATCAATATCAACTGCATCTTTTTTATCCTTTTCCTTTTCTTCATCAATTACTTCAAATACTCTTTCTGCTCCTGCAAGTGCACTTTGAATAGTATTAAAAAGATTCATTATCTCATTTATTGGTCTTGTAAAATTTCTCATATAAAGTAAAAATGAAAATACAATACCAACAGTAAGTGCATATCCCTTTAAAATTAGGTATCCACCTGTAACTGAAATTATTAAATATGAAATATTATTTATAAAATTATTTATTGGACCCATAAATGAAGAAACACCTTGGGCTATTATTGCGCTTTTAGTAAGCCTTTCATTTATTTCTGAAAATTCCTCTTTAACCCTTTCTTCTTCTGAAAATAATAACACAACCTTTTGTCCTGATACCATTTCTTCAATATAGCCATTTAAATTTCCAAGCCCTTTTTGTTGCTTCACAAAAAAACCTTGAGTTTTCTTAGCTAATGTTTTTGTTGTTATAAAAGTTAAAGGTATTGTTATTATTCCTATTAAAGTTAATATTGGACTTAATAATATCATGGCAATAAACATTCCAATTATATTTATTATTCCAGAAAATAACTGAGTTACACTTTGAGATAAAGTTGTATTTATATTATCAACATCATTAGTAAGTCTGCTCATTAAATCTCCACTTGAATTATTATCAAAATATTTAAGTGGTAAACTTTGAAGCGCAGTAAATAATTCTCCTCTTATTTTAGCTGAAACTTTTTGCGATATTTTAATCATTACACTATTCTGATAGTAAGTTGAAAATATATTTACTAAATACATCAAAACTAATATCATACATATAAAGGCTAACCCCTTTATATCTCCAGTTTTAATAAATTTATCTATTGTGTATCCATTTAATCTTGTCCCTAAAATACTAATTAAAGTTGTTATAAAGCATAAAATAAATACTACAAATATATTAATTTTCTTTTCAATTAAATATCCAAGTAATCTCTTTATAGTTCCTTTAATATCCTTAATCCTTTCTACCTTTTTTCTATGCAATTGGTGAGGTCCAGCTCCTGGTCTCATTTGTATTGGTGACTTATTAGACATTTAAAACTGCCTCCTCTCCTAATTGTGATATAGCAATACTTCTATATATCTCACAATTTTTAATAAGTTCTTTATGAGTTCCTATTGCAGCAATTTCTCCGTTATCTAAAACTATTATTTTATCAGAATCCATTACAGCACTTATTCTTTGTGCTATAAGAAATACAGTAGAATCTTTCATTCTATTTTTAAGTGAGTTTTGTAACTTCGATTCTGTTTCCATATCTAAAGCACTACTTGAATCATCTAAAATTAGTATCTTAGGATTTTTTATTAAAGTTCTAGCAATAGAAACTCTTTGCTTTTGTCCTCCAGATAAATTTTTACCTCTTTGTCCAACTTCTCTATTGTATCCTTCATTACTTGAATTTATAAACTCAAATGCCTGAGCATCCTTTGTTGCACTATCCATCATTTCTTCATTAGCATTTTCCATACCAAATCTTAAATTATCCGCAATACTTCCTGAAAAAAGAGTTGTATCTTGAAGAACAACACCAATAATTTTTCTTAGATCTTTTATTTTTAAACTTCTAACATCTTTATTTCCAATCATTACAGAACCAGATGTTGTATCATATAATCTTGGAATAAGTGATATTAATGAACTTTTACCACTTCCTGTAGGTCCTATTATTCCTATTTTTTCACCCTCTGATGCCTTAAATGATATGTCCTTTAATACATATTCACCATCTTTATTATATTTAAAATAAACATCTTTAAACTCAACATCAAAATTTTCTATTTTCTCTGTATTTTCTCTATCCTTTATTGATGATTCAATATCTAAAACTTCATTAATTCTCTCTGCAGATACTTTTGCTCTAGAAAAGTTAATGATAATCATTACTAGCATATTTAAAGAACCCATTATTTGAACTAAGTAATTAATAAATGCCATTATCTTACCTATTTCTAAGGAACCATTGTTAACATAATTTCCACCAAACCAAAGTACTGCTACAACACTTAAATTCATTATTAATGTAACAAGTGGCCAAAGCAATATAGTTACTCCTTGTGCTTTTATACTTGTATCCATTAATTCTTTATTGGCATTACTAAACCTTTCTCTTACCTTATTTTCTATAGTAAAAGCCTTCACTACTCTAACACCAAGTAAATTTTCCCTCATAACTAAATTTACATTATCTATTTTCTTTTGCATCTCTGTAAAAAATGGAATTGATTTTGAAGTAATTAAAGTTACACTTAATATAATTAAAGGAATTGCTATTAAAAATATCATTGATAATTTAACGCTAATTGTAAGTGACATTATTATACCACCTAAAAAAATTAGTGGCGATCTTACCATTCCCCTTAATCCCATCATAACCATATTTTGAACCTGAGTTACATCATTAGTTAACCTAGTAATAAGTGATGATGTTTTAAATTTATCTATTTCTAAAAATGATAAACTTTGTATCTTATCAAATAGACTTTGTCTAATATTTTTTCCCATATTCATTGAAGCTAAAGTTGCAAATATACCACAAAGCATTCCACCTAATATTCCTATAAAAGCAACTACTATCATTTTAAATCCAACATTTAAAACATAACTAATATCGCCATTTGCTATACCTATATCTATAATATCTGACATAAGCTTAGGTTGGTTCAAATCCATTATTACTTCAATAAACATCATTAAAGGTGCTAAAATTGTATAAATAATTGCATTTCCTTTAATATACTTAAGTAATTTAGTCATTTCTAGTTTTCATCTCCTTTTTGTTAATTCTCATAAATCTGTAATGTAATCTTTATTTATCTATTTTTCACCTAAATATTTATATTATTATCACGCATTAGTTAGGTACCTAATTATTCATTTCTAAGTATTAGTATAATTTTATACCTCCCATTCGTCAATACCTCTTACTTACTATTTTTTCAAGCTTTACATATATTTTTATAGGAATAATTTATTTTTCTACGGATAAAATAAACTAGGATAAAAAGAATATTGTTAAGTCAATATAATCTACACTCCTACAGTTATATAACTTAACGTATTAATTAATATTAGTCGATTGCGAAACTAACTTTAAAAATTGAACAAAAATATTGATAAA
>OOCW01001150.1_pt1 | contig 20224 bp, 9 predicted proteins | sample 1671201 | NCBI WGS metagenome assembly OOCW01 (sample SAMN06348132, study PRJEB24527) | human gut metagenome | biome: human gut; feature: ankylosing spondylitis patient; material: feces | host: Homo sapiens | place: China | collected 2015-10
TTCACGATTTATAAAGAATCCTACATCAGCATTCTTTGTAACAGGTTTAGTTATGCTACTACTTTCTTGGTTTTTCTGGCCAACACCAGCAGTTGCATTAGTAGGAGCAGTTTTCCTACCAGTAGCTTTAAATGCAGGTCTTCCAGCAATAGGTGTGGCAGTTGCTCTAAACTTATTTGGCCATGGTTTAGCACTTTCAACTGACTTTGTAATTCAAGGCGCACCAGCTATAACTGCAGGAGCTGCAGGAATTGAAATATCTGATGTAATACAACAAGGTATGCCTTTATACTGGGTTATGGCTATAGTTACAATTGGAGTTGCTTTTTATGGTCTTAGAAAAGATATTAAAAAAGGCAAATTTGATAACGAATTACAAGCAGTAGAACACGAAGAAATAACTGAATTTGATCCAAAGGCTAAGATAGCGACATTTATGGTATTGATAGGATTTGTATTAGACATAGTTGCAATGTATGTATTTAAATTAACAGGTGGGGATGCAGCAGCATTATTAGGTGGAACAGCAGCACTTCTTATAATTATAATAAACATAATGAACTTTAAAAAAGGTTGTTTTGAAGCTACATGTGATAATATAATTGACGGATTTGTATTTGGTATAAAAATATTTGCAGCAATCATTCCGATAGCAGCATTCTTCTATATGGGCGAAGTTGCGCCTATAACTGCTGTCTTAGGTGAAGTATTGCCAAGTGGTTCACAGGGTTTATTATCTGATATGGGTGTAGCATTATCAAATACAATACCACTTAATAAATTTGCAGTTTGTAGTATACAAACTGTAGTAGGTGCAATAACAGGTCTTGATGGTTCTGGATTTTCTGGAATATCATTAGTAGGTTCTTTAGCTAACGTATTTGGTACAGCTGTAAATGGTAGCGTAGGAGCTTTATGTGCATTAGGTCAAATAGCAGGTATATGGACTGGTGGAGGATGTTTAGTTCCTTGGGGATTAATTTCAGCTGCAGCAATATGTGGTGTGAGCCCAATAGAACTTGCAACGAGAAACCTAAAACCAATATTAATAGGATTTGCTGTTACTACAGTAGTTGCTATGTTTATAATTTAATGTAAAATATTTATAACTTAATAAGAATATATATCTTTTAGAAAAATAGTCACAATCTCTTTATTTTAGGAATAGTATAAAATAAAGGGATTAGAGGTGACTTTATGGAAAGGATAATTAAATACGGTGGAAAATTATTTTTTGGCAGTTTAGTTATATGTATATTATCATTTTTCTATTTTAAGTTAATTCCTTGTACTAAAATTAGTAATTTAATTGGATATATCTTTTTAGAGGCTTTTCTAGGATATAATTTCTATATAGGATATAAATATAAATTAAGCATCAAAGAATCATTAATAGTTGGAATTTTAGGCTGTGGATTTGGAATATTTTTATTATTTTTTGCAACTTATACTTACTATATACTAAATGATATTTATTGGAGTAATTGGATGGTAGAATTTTATTTTTTACCTACAATGTCGTTTATTAATGATTTTTTTAAAGATATGACACTTATCTATACAGTTAGTTTAATAATACTTAATATATTACTTGTTTTTTTAGGTTCAAGAATTAGATGTTGTAAAGAAAAATTTAATTTAATTAAGCAAAATAAACAAAAAAATAATTTATTTACTTATAGAGACTTCTTATAATAATAAGAAGTTTTTTTGATTATAAAAAAGTTTTTAATTGTGAAAATTGATAGATTATAAGATATAATAATACTATTATAATTTAAACGACGAATAAATATATTAAAACAATATAAACATTTGGAGGATGGATATGAAAGTAATAGATATGCACTGTGATACAATGAAGGCGATTTTAGATAATAGAGATATAGGTAAAAATATAAATTTAAAAAATAATAATTTAACTGTTGATATAGAAAAAATGAAACAAGGCGATTATATGTTACAAGTATTTGCTGCATATACGGATATAAAAGAAGGAGATAGCTTAGTCAATGCACTTAGAACTATAGATCTTTTCCATAATGAAATAGAGGCTAATAAAGATGATATAGGAATAGTTTTAACTTATAATGATATATTAAAAAATATAGATCAAAATAAGATGAGTGCGCTTTTATCTATAGAAGAAGGGGCATGTTGTAAGGGGAATATACAACTCCTTAGAAATTTTTATAGATTAGGTGTTAGAATGATGACTCTAACTTGGAATTATGAAAATGAGCTTGGATTCCCAAATGAAATAATAGATAATAAATTAGTTTTAGATAGGGGATTAAAAAAATCTGGATTTGAATTTATAGAAGAGATGGAGAATCTAGGTATAATAATAGACGTTTCACATTTATCTGATGCAGGATTTTACGATATCTTAAAGAACACTAAAAAGCCATTTGTAGCTAGCCACTCTAATGCGAGAAGCATCTGTGGACATAGACGTAATATGACTGACGATATGATAAAAAAATTAGCTAATAGGGGTGGAGTTATGGGGCTTAATTTCTATTCTTGTTTTCTAAACAATAATGCTACAGATGATGATATGTCTAAAATGGACGATATGATAAATCATATTAAACATATCAAAAACATAGGTGGAATAGAAGTTATAGGTCTAGGAAGTGATTTTGATGGAATAGATTGCAAAGTAGAAATTGAAAATGCTTCTAAAATGCAAATTTTAGCGGAAAAGATAAAAAAAGAAGGATTTACAGAAAAAGAAGTAGAACATATATTCTATAAAAATATTTTAAATTTATTCAAAGAAATATTATAATATACTTTAATAGAATTAAAATGTGCAGATAAATTAAAATTAGAGCCTGCTAAATGCAGGCTTTAATACTTTGAGAGAGGTGACAGTATGATTGTAAAACTGAAAGAGAAAAATGAAATTTTACAAAATTATATACAGATAATAAAAGATAATAATTTTAAATCTAGCGATATATTAATATTTACAGATAATAGTGTAGCTTCATTAAATTATATTAGACAAATCGATATAAATATAAGTGAGGAGCTTAAAATACGTACATATAGTCAATTTGTAAGAGAGGAAGTAACAACATACTGGCCTATTATTTTATCATCTTGTAAAAACATAATAAAAAAGGATTTAGTTCCGACATTTATATCGACTAATTTAAAAACATATATATTTGAAAAAAAAATAGAAGAAATGAGAAATAAAAATAACTATTTTGAAGATATTACGGGAACAAATAGAGCTATAGCTTCAAATATTATGAATAATTTAGACCATGCTATTTATAATGAAATAGATTATAAAAATATAGGTGAAAAAGTTTACAATTCTAAAGCAAATAAAGATAATATTAATAACAAATCTTATATTCAAATGAACAAGATAATAGAAGAGTATATGGATGAGATGATAAGCAATTCTATCATAGATAATACTATAAGTGTTTATTTATACAATAATTATTTATTAAAAGATAAAATATATAAAGATCAGTTAGCTAAGAGATATAATTATTTATTTGTAGACGATTTACAAAATATAAGTACAAGTCAAGTTTCTTTAATAGAGTTTTTTGAAGAAAAAGAAAAGCAAATTTATTTATATTTAGATAACAACAAGTATTTTTCTTCATTTATAAAAAATGACCTTAAATATATACATAATAAACTATTGATTAAGGAAGAAAATTATTCAAATATAGGTATATTTGATTTGATAAATATGCCTGCAAAAATAGAACTAGATCAAAGCAGTCAGTTATACGGTGAAATGATTGATAATATAGCGTTGAAAATTGAAAAACTAGTTGAACAAGGAGTAAGTAAAAAAGATATTGTCATTATAAATCCTATAAATACTCCTGTACTTGATTATGAAATATCGAATAAATTAAGTTCAAAAAATATAGATATATTAACTATAAAAAATAATAGTAAACTTATAGATTATCAATATGGAAATGTACTTTATGTTGCAATAACGATTTATTGTAAAAAACAACAATATATAAAAGAAGAGGAATATATAAACTTTATCCAAATTTTATTTGATTTAAATAGGTTAGAAGCATATAGAGTATATAAAAATAGAGATAATGATGAAAATTATAAATCAGTAATTAAATATATAGATACAAAAAGGGATGAAAAACTAAATATAGGAGAGTTTTTGACTAAGTTTTATATAGATAAGGTTTTAAATTTAAAAGAGGGGCTAAACAATGTATTTATATGCAAAAATATAATTTCGGAAAGTGAATCATTTGTAGATGTATTAGAAAAGTTAAATTTAAAAGATAACAAAGAGGCAGATGAGATATTTATAATATCTCTGAAAAAATTTATAAAAGATTATTTTATTGCAAGAGATATTGAAGATATAAAAAATAAGGATGCGGTTTTAATTACAACACCTTATTCATATATAGCAAATAATATAGATAGAAAGATTCAAATTTGGGTCGATATAGGAAGTAATACTTGGAATATGAAAATTGAAAAGGATTTGGCAAATCCACTGGTATTAAAAAAATCATTTAAAGATGGCGAAATTTATACAAGCGAAATTGAAGAAACTTATAAGAAATATTATATGTATAACACTGTATATAACTTACTTAAAAATGCAGAAAATATATATGCATATAAAAGTGAATACTCAATAAATGGGTATATACAAGAAGGTGGTTTATATAGCACGATACTTAGACTTATAGATAGAGGAGGTGAGAATATTGACTAAGATAAATTATAGAAAAGACCAGATACCTATAATGAACTATGAATGTGGAACTATGGCTGTACCAGCAGTTCCAGGAGCGGGAAAAACATTTATAGTTACTAATTTAGTAGCAAAACTATTAGAGGAAAATAAAAATGAAAAAGGTAAAATTTTAATCCTTACATATATGAACAGTGCAGCAAATAACTTCAAAGGAAGAATAAAAAAGATTTTAGAAGAAAAAGGAATAGAATCTACAAATGGTTTTGAAGTTATGACAATTCACTCATTAGCTGCAAAAATAATAAAAGAAAAACCAGAAGCTATGATGTTGAGCGAGGATTTTAATATAGCGGATGATTTTCAAAAGACGATGATGATAAATGACTGCATAAACACATTTAGAGCAAGCGGAGGAGAAACAGCGTTTAGATTTTTTTTGAAAGAACAAAAAAATCAAATGTGGTATGATATCCAGTTAGAAGCATGGGAAAATGGATTTTTTGAATTAGTATCAAAATCAATAAGTAATTTAAAATACAATGATATAAGCCCTCAAAGTTTAGAAGCAAATACTCTTAGCAATAAGGGAATATTAAAAATTATAAGTTTTATTTACACTGAATATGATAAAAGATTAAAACAAAACGGACTTTTAGATTACGACGATTTACTAATTTACGCATATAAAACTCTATGTTCAGATGATAAGCTAAAAGAAAAATTCCAAAATAGATATAGATATGTTTTTGAAGACGAGTGCCAGGATTCAAATGAAATTCAAGGTAAAATAATCAAGTTAATATGCGAAGAACATAACAATTTGGTTAGAGTTGGAGATGTAAACCAAAGTATAACAGGGACATTCTCATCTTCAGATCCTAAGTTTTTTAAAGAATTTATGAAAGAGGCGGATTACTGTTATGAGATGAATATGTCAAATAGAAGTTCTGCCGATATATTGGAATTAGCAAATAATTTAGTTCAATTTGTATGTAATGATTTAGTTCAAATAGAATGTAGAGATGCACTTCAAGAAATAGAAATAAAAACAGTAGAAAAAGGACAAGGATATAAAGAAAATCCAGAGCCTGATAAATATCAGATAAATGCATTGTGGTATAGAACTTTTGAAGATGAAGTCAATAAAACAGTGAAGTTTGTAAAGGGATTAAAAGCAAAATATCCAAATAAAAGTATAGGTATACTAGTTCCATACAATTCACAATTAAGCCAAGTTTCAAAGGTTCTTGAACAAGAGGGTCTAGAATTTGAAGAGCTAGGTCCAAATTCAAAAAACAAAAGAAAGATAATAGACAATATAGCTAAAATAATAGATTTTATATTAGAACCTGATGATATAGAAAAATTAATCACAGCATTATCAGATGTATTTATAAAAACTGACAATAAAGAAGGCAAATCAGACTTTTTAAATATACTTAGACAATATACAACTGAAGAAATACTATACAGCGATATAAAAGATAAGCCACTTATAATAGATTATAAATGCGATATGTATATTACGTTTAAAGTGGGATTAAACTATTTAGTGGAAATTTTAGAACATTGTACAACAAAAATAGATGAATTGATTTTATTTATAAAAGAGAGATTGGATTTAAAAGATGAAGAAAAATCACTAGTAGATTATGTAGCATTTTATGTGAGATATTTAATAAATGAAATGCCAAATATAACGCTTAGAGAAATTTTAGATATATTATATGACAGTCGAAATAAAGTATTTAATTATATGATAGATGTCGTATATGAGATAAATGGATATGAACCAGAGCCGGGGAGTATAACAGTTTGTAATTATCACAAATCAAAAGGAATGGAATGGGATCAGGTGTTTCTACTTCAATTAAACAAATTTCATTTCCCAGACAATATAAATCAAAAATTCCAATGTGATAAGTGGTATCTAAAAGATAAATACAAAAATACAGAGGCTTTAATATACAATCAGATAGATTTATTAGTAAATGGTAAGATTACACAAAATTATTATACAAAAACAAAAATAGATGTTATAAATGAAAAAATAAGACTTCTATATGTTGGTATAACAAGGGCAAAAGAGACACTTATAATGATGGGAAGTAGTTATCAAAATGAAGAAGAATCAAAAAATAAAAAGAAAATGCAAGAACCTTGTATATATCTTACAAGATTAAATCAATTAATAAAAAATAAGAGGGAGATGGATAAATAATGAATCAAAAACTAAAATACTTTGTCTACAGTCAAAATTCATTGAACACGTTTAAATCATGCCCTCTAAAATTCAAATATAAATATATAGACAATATAAATTGGAAATTTGACGATATAGAAAGCAGAGATTACTATGAAGGGCTAAAATCTGGTAGCGAATTTCATTTATTGTGCGAAAGGTATTTTAAAAATATTCCAATTGGAGAAAATATAAGTGAAGAGTTTCAATTATGGATGATAAAGATAAAAGACACTATAAAAATAGATAGTTCAAAAATATATCTGCCAGAATATGAGGCTAGAATCAAAATAAAAAATAATTACTTAACTGCAAAATACGACTTAGTGATTATAGACAAAGACAGTATAGAAATTTGGGATTGGAAGACAGAATCTCAAAAGACAAGTTACAAAAATATAGAGAGCAGGATGCAAACTATAGTATATATGTATCTTGCAAAAGAAGTTATACAAAAAATATATAATATGGATATACCTATAGAAAATATAAGTATGAAATACTTTAGATTGAAAGTGGACGATAAACCTATAACTGTAAAATACAGCAATGAAAAATATCTAAGAAGTAAATCTTTTATAGAGAATAATATAGAAAATATAAGTAATTTGGACTTTGACTCACACATACAAAAAAATAAAAATCACTGTAAATTCTGTGAGTTTAATAAGCTTTGTAACAATCAAAATATAAATTACGATATGATTAGTGAAATGGAAGAGGAGGATGATTAATGGGACTTAGATTTGTATTTGGAAGAGGGGGAAGCGGAAAGAGTACATACCTGCTAAATGAAATAAAAACAAGAGTTCAAGACAACGAAACATCACCAGTTATACTATTAGTTCCAGAACAATATTCCTTCGAGATGGAAAAAAGAGTGAGTTCTCTTTATTTAGGAAAAGAAAAAGATAAATATATGAGAACAAGAGTACTTAGTTTTAATACTATGAGTGCACTTGTGTTTACAAAAACAGGTGGTTTAACAGACGTGAATATAAATTCAAGTGGGAAAGCTATGATAACTTATAAGGCAATAGAAAAAGTTGCAGATGAGTTAAACGTGTTTTCAAAAGCAGCATCACAAACTGGATTTGTAGGTTCAGTAAGTGAGATGATAAGCGAGTTAAAACAATATAACGTAAATTACGATATGCTTGAATATATATCTGAAGATATAGAAAATGAAACACTCAGATTAAAATTAAAAGATGTTAGCAAAATATATGAGGCTTTTGAAAATGAATTACATGAAAACTATGTGGATTCACAAGATATGCTCGGTTCATTGGCTGTGAAACTAGAAAACACAAGTTATTTTGATGGATGTTATGTTTATATAGATGAGTTTACAGGGTTTACACCGAAGCAGTATTCGATTTTATCAAAACTTCTAAAAAAGGCAAAAGAAGTGACGATTGCATTAACTGTGGATAACGTAAACTACTTAAATTATAGAAAGAATGATCCTTTCTCAAGAACTAAATATACATATGAAAAGCTTAGAAAATTAGCTATGGATAATGGCGTAAAAATAAATCCATATGTAGATTTAAATAGAGGAAAGATAAAGCGATTTGAAAATAACAAAGAACTCCTACATTTAGAGAGATACTACCATGCATACCCATATCATGATTATGAAGGAGAAGTAAACTATATAAAAATAAAGGAGTTCAACAATTTATACGAAGAAGTTGAACATATAGCAAAAGAAATAGTAAATTTAGTTCGCGATAATAATATAAGATACAAAGATATAACAGTTGCAACGAGGGATTTAAATAGATATGACTTTTTAGTACACTCAATATTTAACGAATATGAAATACCTAACTTTATCGATAAAAAAAGAGATGTAAAGTCAAATCCGATAATAGTTTTAATAACTTCAGCACTTGAAATAAAAAATAAACGATACTCTTATGAAGTTATGTTTAGATATTTGAAAAGTGGGCTAATCGGTCTAAGTGTAGATGAAGTCAGCTTAATCGAAAATTACGTTATATTAAACGGAATAAAAGGTAAAAAGTGGCTTGAGGAAAAATGGGAATATAGAGCAATAAATAATTACAACTCTGAGATGAGTGAAGAAGAAGCTGAAACTATAAATAAGATAAACGAAATAAAAAATAGAGTTCTAGGTCCTGTTATTAAGCTTCAAAACAAATTAAAAGGTAAAAAGAGCTGCAGAGAAATATGTAAAAATATCTATGAATTTTTAGTAGATATAAATATGGAAGAAACGATTTACGATTTAGTAGAAGGCTTTAAAGAAAAAGGTGAATTAGAAATAGCGAGCCAATATTCTCAAGTTTGGGATATAGTTATCGATATATTAGACCAAATTGTCGAGATAATGGGCGATGATGTTGTATCTATGGATAGATTTATCAAAATCATAAGCCTTGGATTTGAAGAATATGAACTTGGACTTGTTCCACCAAGTGTAGATCAAGTTTTAGTAAGTAGTGTTGATAGGATGAAGAACCCAAACACAAAATATCTTTATTTAATAGGGGTTACAGATGGTATATTTCCTCTGATTTCAAAAGAAAAAGGAATATTAACCGACAAAGATAGAAATACCCTTATGGATAGAGGAATTGAAGTAGACATAGATAGTAAGACTAAAACTTTTGAAGAACAATTTTTAGTATATAAAGCACTTATATCGACTTCTGAAAATTTAATACTTACTTATCCAGTTGCAGACTCAGAAGGAAGAAGTTTAAGACCTTCTATAATAATATCTAGGCTTAAAAAGATATTCCCAAAATTAGAAGTTGAAAGCTATCTACTAGAAAATAAAAGAGAGACAGAAGAAGAGATGATGGACGATATCACAGTTAAATCTCCAACATTTAATAAAATGGTAAATAAAATAAAATCATTTGATAATGGTGAAGAAATAGAAAATTTATGGTTAGATGTATACAGATATTTCGCAAATGATAATAAATATAAAGAGATTACAACTAAGATAATTTCAGGACTTACTTACACAAATATGGTTCATAAAGTATCTGAAGAAAAGATAAATCAACTTTATGAAACTCACAACCTAAGTGTATCTAGATTGGAAAAATATTCATCTTGTCCATTTGCCTACTTTATTCAATATGGACTTAAGGCACAAGAAAGAAAAGAATACACATTTGCGGCACCAGATTTGGGAACATTTATACACAATATAATGTACGAATTCTCAAAGTCACTTGAAAAAGATGGACTTCACTGGAGTCAAATTAACGATGCTTATATAGAAAAGAAAGTTGTATCAATTGTAGATGCTATGATTTCACAAATACCAGGATTTATATTAAATAGTTCACCAAGATATAAATATCTATCTTATAGACTTAAAAAGATGCTTATGGCGGCTATAAATATAATTGCGATACAAATCAAATCTGGTGAATTCGAGCCTATAGATTACGAAGTTAACTTTGGACAAACTGGAAAATATCCACCGATAAGAATAGTATTAGAAGACGGGACACAGATTAATCTAATCGGACAAATAGATAGAATAGACGAATTTGATGAAAATGACGATAGATATATAAGAATAATCGACTATAAATCATCAGATAAAAATATAAATCTTACAGAAGTATACTACGGATTACAACTCCAATTGTTAGTTTACTTAGATGCAATACTTGAAAGTGCGATGAAAAAGGGAAATAGTATTTATCCAGCTGCGATTTTATATTGTAAAATTGATAACCCAATTGCAAAATTCAATGAAAATAAAGAAGAAGAGCAAATAGACGAAGAGATATTAAAACAATCTAAGATGAAAGGGTTGCTTGTAAAAGACACTCATATAATCAAAAAGATGGATAAATCATTATATGAAGAAGATGTAAAATCATCATTAATAGTGCCAGCAGCTTTAAACAAAGACGGAAGTTTATCAAAGAGCACAAATAGTGTAACTTATCAAGAATTTGAGGTTCTTAGAAAATATGTTAAACATGAGATAAAAGAATTATGTGAAGGTATGTTAGGTGGAGATATAAGTATAAATCCTAATAAACACAAAGATAGAACTTCATGTGATTTCTGTATATATAACGCAATATGTCAATTTGACTCAACATTAAAAGACAACAACTATAACATTATAAAAGATAAAAAGAACGAAGAGATTATTCGTATGATGGCTGAGGAGGTGGAATAATGAGTTCTCCAAAATGGACACAGGAACAACAAAATGTTATCGATAGTAGAGGTGGGAACTTGTTAGTTGCTGCAGCAGCTGGTTCTGGAAAAACTGCCGTACTTGTAGAACGTATAATACAGATGATTTTAAATTCAGATTTAAAAATAGATATCGATAAATTATTAGTCGTTACATTTACAAATGCAGCTGCCTCTGAAATGAGGGAGAGGATAGGAGATGCGATATCTAAGAAATTGGACGAAAATCCAGAAGACGAGCATCTTCAAGACCAATTAGTACTTTTAAACAAGGCGAGTATAACTACAATTCACTCATTTTGTCTAGAAGTTATAAAGTCAAATTTCCACAAGATAAATTTAGATCCTAATTTCAGAATAGGTGATGAAACAGAATGTTCACTTATGAAATTAGAAGCTATTGATGAGACATTTGATATTTTATATGAGCAAAATGATGAAGAATTTTGCTACTTAGTAGACTGCTATGCTGAAAAAAGAGGTGACTCAAACTTACAAAACTTAATTTTATCTATATACAGTTTTGTTATGGCATCTCCATATCCGAAAGTATGGTTAAAAGAAAGTGCAGAGGATTTTAATATAACTGACAATTTCGATTTTGCAACATCAAAATGGGCAAAAGCTATACTTGAAACAGTTAAAATACAAATGGAAGGTGTAGAAAAATCACTGTGCAAAGCTATAGAATATGTAGATGGTATAGAAGAATTAGTAACTTTTACTGATAAATTAAAGATAGAATACGAAAAAATAAAAGAAATACTATACGCATGTGACACTTCATGGAGCGATGCATATAGACAAATATCATCTATGACTTTTGAAAATTATTCAAAAGGAGTTAAGAGAATACCAAAAGATTCTCCATCTTATATAAAAGAAGAAAAAGACAAAGCGAAGAAGATAAGGGACAATGCAAAAAAATCTATTGAAAAGATAAAGACATCTGTATTTAATAAAAATTATGATGACTTAAAAGACGAAATAAAATTCTTATATCCAATAGTTAAATCTCTATCTGATGTGGTTCTTATGTTTGAACAAATATATAGCCAGAAAAAGCGTGACAAAGGTATTATCGACTTTAACGATATAGAACATTTTGCGCTACAAATTCTTACAGAAACAGATGAAAATGGAGACTTTGTATTTGACGAAGAAGGCAAAAATATTCCTTCAGATATAGCACTTGAATACAGAGAAAAATTCTATGAAATATTTATAGATGAATACCAAGATAGTAACCAAGTTCAAGAGGTTATATTATCAACTATTGCAAAACAAAAAGAACCAAATAGATTTATGGTTGGTGACGTAAAGCAAAGTATATATAGATTTAGACAAGCAAAACCAGAGATATTTTTACAAAAATATGCTACTTATGATACTGATTTATCTAGCAAATATAAAAAAATAATGCTTTATAAAAATTTCAGAAGTAGAAAAGAAGTAGTCGACAGTGTAAACTATATTTTTGAACATATAATGAGCAAAAATTTAGGTGAAATAGATTATAACGAAGAAGAAAAACTAAATTTAGGAGCTAATTTTGAAGAAGTAGAAGATAAAAAGATAATACTAGGTGGGGCTACTGAAATACACTTAATGGAGAAAAAAGTGCCTGAAGTAGAAAATCCTGAGGAAGAAGATGAAGAGGAAGGCGAAGATCTAGATGCAAGTCAAATCGAAGCTAGAATGGTTGGGAAAATAATAAGAGATATTATGAGACCTAATGAAAATGGCGAGATAATGCAGGTGTTTGACAAAAAACTAGAAACTTACAGAAATGTGGAATATAAAGATATAGTAATCTTACTTAGAGCAACATCAGCATGGGCGCCAGTTTTCGCCGAAGAATTAATAAATATGGATATCCCAACATATGCAGATATGGGACAAGGTTACTTTGAAACAATGGAAATACAAGTTATAATGTCATTCTTAAAAGTAATCGACAACCCAATGCAAGATATTCCACTAATTGCGATATTACGTTCACCTATATATGGATTTACACCAGAAGATTTTATCGATATAAGAATTACAGATAAAAAAATTAGTTTCTATGAAGCTATGAGGATGTTTGTCGGTGAAAAAATAGATTTAAGTAATGAAGAAGAACAAGATATAGCTGAAGATGAAATAAGTGACGATACAGGTAATGAAATAATAGATTTAAATATAAATGAAGAAAATAGCTATATAGATGCTGATATGGATGATTATTATCAAAATATCAATTATGAAGATTTTGAATATGAAAATGAAGAATTTATATACAATGATGAAGTTATGTATGAATCATATATAAGTGAAAATATAGAAGACGATTTAATTTATGAAATAAACTCAAATATTGAAGGAGATGAAGAATCTCAAAAGAGTGAACTTGAATTAAAGGTAAGAAGATTTTTAGATGATTTAAAAGAACTTCAAGAAAAATCTATGTATATGAGTACTGATGAATTCTTATGGTATATATATACAAATAGTGGATATTATGCATATTGTGGAGCATTGCCAGGTGGAAGCCAAAGACAAGCAAATTTAAGAATACTATTTGAAAGAGCAAAACAATTTGAAGAGACAAGCTTTAAAGGAATTTTTAACTTTATAAACTTTATAAGTAAATTAAAAAAATCAAATTCTGATATGGGAAGTGCAAAAACTTTAGGTGAAAATGCCAATGTAGTCAGAATAATGAGTATACACAAAAGTAAAGGGCTTGAATTCCCAATAGTTATCTGTTCTGGAATGGGAAGAAACTTTAATACAATGGACTTTAGAAAAGATGTATTATATCATCATGAGCTTGGATATGGTCCTCAAATTGTGGACTTTGAAAGAAGGATTTCTTATCCAAGTATCGCAAAAGAAGCTTTAAAATGCAAAATAAATATAGAAAATATATCAGAAGAGATGAGGATATTATATGTTGCTCTTACAAGGGCAAAAGAAAAATTAATAATAACATCATCAATAAAGGATATAGAACAAAATATGCATAAATGGTCGTCAAATATATCAACTGAAAAGATGGTTTCTAAATACGATATATTAAACGGTAAAAATTATATGGACTGGATGATGCCAGCGATTATAAAACATAAAGATTTAGAAGATATTAGAGAAACTTATAATCTATCTACATCTATAAGCATGGAAGATGAGTCAAAATGGTCTGTAAAAACTTGGAGTAGAGATGATATAGATTTTGAAAAACACGAAAAAGAAGGAATAAGAGAAGTTCTAAATACTATGGATTTATATGAACACGATACAGAATACTACGAGCAAATAGAGAAAAAACTAAACTTCGAATATCCTTATTTAGGAGTTGTGAAAAAGGCTGCTAGTATATCTGTAACAGAGATAAAGAAAAGACAAGAAGAGTATGAAGAACAAGATGACTCTCTTGGTTTATATAAACATAAAACTACACTTAAAAAGCCAAAATTCTTAAGTGAATCACAAAAAACAGAAAAAATAACAGGTGCAAGAAGAGGTACTATAGTCCATTTAATAATGGAAGTTTTAGACTTTGAAAAGATAAATACTGAAAGTGAAATAAAAGCACAGATTCAAGATTTAGTAAAAAGAAGAATTATAACAGAAAAAGAATCTCAAGTTTTATCGCCAAGAAAAATAATGAGATTCTTCAAAAGCCCGATAGCTAAGAGAATGTTATCATCAAAATTTGTAAAAAGAGAACAAAAGATATATACTCAAATAAAAATGAACGATATATATCTAAATGATGAAATATTTAAGAATAATAGAGAAACATACGAAAATGAGTCAGTTATGCTTAGGGGGGTTATAGATTTATACTTTGAAGAAGATGATGGACTAGTTATTTTAGATTATAAGACAGATTTTGTAGACGAAAACAATAAAAAAGAAATAATACATAAATATAAAAAACAAATAGAAATTTATGCAGATGTTCTTTCTAAATTGACGGGTAAAAAGGTAAAAGAAAAGTATTTGTATTTATTTGGTATAGATAAACAAGTAAAAGTTGATTAAACAATTATAGGTATTAAAAGGAGAGATCAATAAAAGATGAAATTTATTCATACATCAGATTGGCACTTGGGAAAAACTTTAGAGGGAAATAGTAGATTAGAAGAACAAGAGATGTTTTTAAATGATTTTGTGGATATAGTAGAACAAAATGATATAGATATGGTTATAATAGCTGGAGATATTTACGATACATCAAATCCTCCAGCTGCAGCCGAAAAATTATTTTATAAAACTATATGCAAATTATCAGACGATGGAAATAGATGCGTAGTTATAATTTCTGGAAACCACGACAATCCAGAAAGACTATCGGCGATTACACCTTTAGCAGAAGAAATGGGGATATTGGTATTTGGATATCCCCTAAGTAAAACAACTGAGGCAAAATACAAAGGATTTGAGATAACTCAAGCTTTAGAAGGGTGCACAAAATTAAATATAAATGGAGAAAAAGTAACATTAATCACACTTCCATATCCAAGTGAAAAAAGATTAAATGAAGTTATAAAAGGTGATACAGAAAGAGAGCAACAAATCTCATATAGCAAAAAAGTAGGAGATTTATTTAGAAAATTAGAAGAGAATTTTGAAGAAGACAGCATAAATATAGCGGTAAGTCATCTTTTTGTAGTTGGAGGTGAATCAACAGAGTCAGAAAGACCGATTGAATTAGGAGGAAGTCTTCTTGTACAAAAGTCAGATTTACCACAGAATTCTCAATATACAGCATTAGGTCATCTACATAAACCACAAAAAGCATCAGAGAGATTAAATGCGTATTACTCTGGTTCTCCAATTCAATATAGCAAAAGCGAGAGAGTATACTCAAAAGGGGCTAAGATTGTAGAAGTACACCCAGGAGATGATGCAATAATAGAAGATATTTATTTCAAAAACTACAAGCCAATAGAAGTATTTAAATGTAAAGGTATAGAAGAAGCGATAAATATATGTGAAGAAAACAAAGATAAAAATATATGGTCTTATTTTGAAATAGTAACAGATGAAGTAATAAATCAAAAAAATATTAAAACTATGAAATCTTTATTAAAAGATATTATAGAAATAAAACCGATAATAAATCAAAGCTATGAATATGAACATGTTGATATGAGGGAAAAAACGATGAAAGAATTATTCGTTGAATATTATAAATTTAGAAACAAAGTAGAGCCTAAGGGTGAACTATTAGATTTATTTTTACAGATAGTTGAAGAAGAGGGTGACGATAATTGAGACCAATTAGATTAGAGATAAGTGGATTAAATAGTTATATAGAAAAACAAGTTGTGGATTTTAGTGAATTAACTTCTAGAGGTTTATTTGGGATATTTGGTAAAACAGGAAGTGGAAAGTCAACAATACTAGATGCTATAACTATAGCTATGTATGGAAATATATCTAGAGATACTAAAGAATACATAAATACATCAAGTGATAGTGCGAAAATTAAATATGTATTTGAAATAGGAAATAAACACAATAAAAGAAGATACTGCGTTGAAAGAGATTTTAGAAGAAGTAAATCAGGAACTGCTAATTCAAGTAGGGCCATATTAACTGAAATACATATGGATAATACTCAAAGTGTAATAGCTGAACAAAAAATGAACGTAGATAAGGCTATTATAGATATAGTAGGTCTTACTGCATCTGATTTTACTCGTTCTGTTGTATTACCACAAGGGAAATTCAGCGAATTTTTACAACTAGACGACAGTAAGAGAAGAGAAATGCTTGAAAGAATTTTCAATCTTGAAAAATATGGAAGAACTCTTACAGAAAAAATAAAAAATAAAAGAGATGGCAAAAAAATCGATATAGAAGTTTTAGAAAATAGTCTTTTACAATACGACGGAACATCACAAGAAATATTTGATGAAACTTATAATAAGCTTACAGAGTTACAAGCTTTATCTAGGGATATGAGAAGAGAACTTGATGAAACTGAGAAAAAATACAACGATTATAAAGAGATTATAGGATATCAACAATCTTTAGAAGAAAAAGAAAATAAAAAATTAAAATTAGATGAAAAATCTAAAATAATCGAAGAAAATAAAGAAAAAGTAGAGCGTTCAGGTCACGCTAAAATAATAAATCCACATATAAAAAATGTACAGGATTTTGAAAAATCTATATCTCAATATAGTACAGAATTAGCAACCTTAGAATCTGAATGTACATCTTTAAATAGAGAGTATGAATCTACTAAATTGAAATATGAACAAGCTCAACATGAAAAAGACAGCAAGTTAGAAGGTCTTATATCTAGTAAACAAAAATTTGAGAGAGCAATTATAATACAAGAAAAAATAAAAAATATAATATCAAAAATAGATGCTTTAAAATCTAAGATATACGATTATGAAAAAGAAAAATCAAATTTAACAAAAGAAATAGAAGCTTTAGATGAAAAAAATACTCAAGTAAGCAACTTTATAAAAGAAAATGAAAGTAAAATATCATCACTTAGAACTAGTGAGGATTTTAAAGAAAAAGTTTATAAAGCTTTTGAAGTTGAAAAAGAATATTTGAGAATTAAAAAGGAATTTGAAGAAAATCAAAAAGATATACCTATTTTAACTAAAGAGTTAGATTCATTAAAGAGTAACTTTAGATATGCAGAAAATGCAACTAAAGATGTGAAGACAGAACTTAAAAATGCTAATGAAAAATACGATGTATTAGTTTCAAAAAGTCCTGGAACTAATGATGAAATAGTAGTTATGTCTAATAAGGCTACAAGTTTAAAAACTCTTTATGAAAAAACAAAACAAAATGAAAGTAAATTAGAACAACTTCAAGAAAAGTTTAATAAAGATAAAGAAGAAAAATTCAAGCTAGATAGAGAAGTTAAAAGTTTAAAAGAAGAACTTGAAAAATATAAAAATGAAAGAACTTCTTTGGAAAAGGATTTAAACGAAGAAAAGTTTTTAAATTTAGCAAATGAATTAAAAAATGAATTACAAGATGGTAAACCGTGCCCAGTGTGTGGTTCAATGCATCATCCTAATATAGATAAGATAAATAATAACGATAAAATAAACTACATAGAAGATCAAATTAGAAAAGTAGAACAAAAGATAGAAGAGATTACAAAGGACTACGATAGCTCGATACGTCAACAAAGTAAGTTGCTTAGCACAATAAGCATGACTGAGGACTCTATAAATGAAATAAAACGTGAAATAGGTGATTCAAAATCTAGTGATATTAATGATGATTTAAATATGTTATCGAGAGAGATAATATCGCTTAGAGAAAAAATAGCAGATTGGACTGAGAATAAAGAAAAATTAGAAGAGCAAATTAAGGAGCTTGAAAAGACTAAAAATAAAAGAGAAAAAGAAGAGCTTGAATTAAGTAAAGATATTTTAAATAAAACTGATAATTTAAATGTATTAAAAGAAAATGTAGAAAAAATAGGCAAAAATTATGAGACTATAAAGAAAGAGTATTTATATTTAGTATCTAATTTAAAAATAGATAATTTAAAAGAAAAAGTTGAAGAAATAAACAAAAACTCTAGAATTATCGAAGAGATAGAAAAAGAAAATTCTGAATTAAAACTTAAAAAAGAAGGTATCGAAGCTGATTTAAAATTAAAAAGAGATAATTTTATAGAATTAGATAAAAATATATCTAGTTTAAATAAAGAAAATGAAAGTAATTTAAAAGATAAGAGCGAAAATGAAACTGAATTCAATTTAATAACAAAAGGCGAAAATCCAAGACATCTGCTAGATAATATTTTAGATGAAATAGAAAGAATAACATCAACAGAAGCAAAATTAAGAGTTCAGGTTGAAGAAGAAAAATATAAAGTTGAAAAGTTAAAATCAAAAACTAGTGAAGTAAAAGGTAAACTTCAAGAATCTAAAATAAAATATAAAACTTCAAAAGAAACTTTAAAAGATTTATTGCTTGAATATAAATTTAACGATATTTATGCAGTTAAAAACGCCCTTATCGATGAAGAAGAAAGGGAAAAATTAAAAGATGAAATAGAGTTCTATGAAAAAGAGGAAAGAGCTCTTACAATTGAAATTCAAAATCTAAAAGAAAAATTACATGGTAAAACAATAAACTTAGATGAATTTTTAGATATTGAAAAGAAAAAATATAAATTAGGCGATGACATTGATGAAATTACAAAACAAATCGGTGCTAAACAAAATGAAGTTATAACTTTAGAGAAAAATCTTAAAAAAGTAAAAGAACTTCAAAAACAACTTGATGAATCTGAACATAAATTAGAACTATTAAAAGAAATAGAAAAATTATTACAAGGAAAGAGATTTGTAGAATTTGTTGCAAAAAATCAACTTGAATATATAGTTATAGAGGCATCAAAACGACTAGATATAATGACAAAGGGAAGATACGTTCTAGAAATAGACGACAACTTAAACTTTGTAATAAGAGATAATTATAATGGTGGACTAAGAAGAAGTATAAAAACTCTATCAGGAGGAGAAACATTCTTAACTTCACTAGCATTAGCCCTTGCATTATCATCACAAATACAATTAAAGGGAAGTGCACCACTTGAATTCTTCTTCCTAGATGAAGGATTTGGTTCATTAGACAGCGAGCTTTTAGATATCGTTATGGAATCACTAGAAAAACTTCATAGCGAAAAACTAAGCGTCGGAATAATAAGTCACGTTGAAGAACTTAAAAATAGAGTACCAGTAAAACTTTTAGTAATTCCTAATGACGGAGGAAATGGATCTAAGATAAATATTGAATATAGTTAGAATAAAAAAAGCATCGGCATTAATGCGGATGCTTTTTTTTTGTAAGAAGGATTTTTATAGGATGATATCTCTTACGAAAAAAAATTCTAGTGACCAAAAAGTGACCAAATAGGATTTTGGCTTAAAAAGATATAAAGAGAATATTTATAATAAATTATTTAGAAATATTGAAATTTCAATAAAAAAAGAGGCATCTACAAGGGGGAAAAAATTGTAGATGCCTTAAAATATATACTTATTAGGGGGAGA
>OOCW01001162.1_pt1 | contig 19999 bp, 26 predicted proteins | sample 1671201 | NCBI WGS metagenome assembly OOCW01 (sample SAMN06348132, study PRJEB24527) | human gut metagenome | biome: human gut; feature: ankylosing spondylitis patient; material: feces | host: Homo sapiens | place: China | collected 2015-10
TGAATGCAGCTAGAGCAGGAGTTAACGCTCTTTGTATAGTAACTATATCTGACTGCCCATTAAGAGGAGAAGAAACTACATCAGCTGAAAGACAAACTGCTTTCACTAACATGATGAAAATAGCTTTAAGCTTAGCTTAATAATAAATAGCTTATAAAACGTTTAAATTTCAACAATATAAAAATGTTTTTATGACAAGTGTGTACCAAAGTGTGTACCTAAATTTATTTTTAGGTATTTGGTGCACACTATTTTACTATTTTTTCAAATATATTAACAGTTTCATTTTTCATTTTTTGTGTAACATGGGCATATATATCCATAGTTGTAGCAAGGTTATCATGGCCTAATCTAGAAGAAACCTCTTTTATATTAGCTCCATTTTCTATAAGTAATGTTGCATGGGTATGGCGTAAATAGTGGAATGTAAAAGGAAATCCTACTTTTTTTGCTATTGCATAGGCTCTATTGTTTAAATTTTCATTTGTGTATAATTTACCGTATTCATTAGTACAGAGAAAATCACTATCGTTATAGAACTTTCCATATTTCAATTTATTTTCCTTTTGTTTAATTTTATGAGCTTTTAATATCTTAACAAGTGTATCTCCAATAGATATATCCCTTGTGCTACTTTCTGTTTTAGGAGTTCCTAATTCAAATACACCATTTTCTTTTTTTATCAATGTATGGTTTACATGAATAATCTTATTTTCTAGGTCAATATCTGGCCATTGCAACGCTAATACTTCACCTTTTCTCATGCCTGTATGGAAACTTATCTGAGAAGCTAAATAAAACTCTGGATATTTTTCAGATGCTTCCAAAATCTTATTAAACTGTTCTAGTGTTATAATTTTATCCTCTATTTTTTGAGAAGTTTTATATTTAGGTATTTTTGTGTATTTTACAGGATTAATACTAATTAAATTATATGTTTGAATTGCACATTTGAAAGCTGCTGAAAGCATATTTCTAACTAAATCTATTGTAGATCTACTATAGCCTTTCTTAAACATGCTATTTATAAGTTGTTGTAATAAATAAGTATCAATTTGCTTAATGGTATAATTACCAATACTATTTCTAACATGTTCATCTATTAAGCTTTTATAAGTTCCATAAGTATTAATCTTATTATTTAGCTTCACATTATCCTCTAGCCAGCAATCTAAGAAATCACTAAATGCCATATCCTTACTTAAAGCCGTTGTAGTACCGTTATTTAATTCGTATAAAGTACTATCTAATATTTTTTTAGCTTCTTTTTTAACAGCCGTTTTACTACTCTTATTTTTAATAACTTTATTTCCAACTTTTATTTTGTAGTACCAGGTAAAGCCTTTCGTATTTTCTCTTTTATATAGAAAACCAGTATATAGATCCATTTTATCACTCCCTTTTATTATTTGGTGCAAATTCGGAATAGAATATAATTAATATCCATGTTTTAATATAAGTATAACATTTTTTATAAACTATATATATCTATTATTAAAATGAAAAATATATATAAAATTATAGAAAACTATCTTGATTGCACACATAAAAAGGGTGTAAAATACACCATACCCAAGAAATGGAATGTATAAAATTCCTTGTGGATAAATAGAGAACGGAGTGTGATATCGTGAATTTAAAATTAGAACGTATAAAGAGGGGATTAAATCAAAAGCAATTATCAAAACTTTCAGGAGTTGGCGTAACTACAATAGTAAAAATAGAAAAAGGCGATATTGATAGCGTAACGGTCCATAACTTAAGAAAAATTTCAAATGTTTTAGGAATGACTATAACAGAATTATTCTTTAATGACGAGCAATAGAACGGGGGCGATAATATTATGATGAATAATTTTGATTTCTTTATAAACAGACAAATACAAGAAGAAGTAGCAAGACAATTAGCAGAAGCTAAACCGAAAGAAATAATAAAGGAAACAACAGTAATAAAAGAAAACTTAGAGGACAGTTTAAAATGTTTAACAGTAAGGGAAACTTCAAAATTTTTAGGAATAAATGAGCAAGATGTTAGAAAATTAATAGCAGCTGGAGAACTTAAAGCAATTAAATTTAGATCATTGAAAGTACCAGCAATAGAGCTAAATAGATTTCTAACAAATAGTACGGGAAAAGATTTCACAGACATATTAGGGTAGTAGGTGATTAAATGACTTTTAGAGATTATGCACAGCAAATTCAAACGATTGATAAATTTTTAAGTATATTAAATTTTTATGGAATCGTTTATAAAAAAGACAATAATAGTTATAAAGCTAATTGCCCTTTACATAAAGAAAAAACACCAAGCTTTTTTATTTATGAAGATAACGGAAAAGCAAAATTTAAATGTTATGGATGTGGTAAAAATGGTGACATTATAGATTTTGTAAAAGAATATAAAAACGTTACAACAGAAGAAGCTTTAAAAGAAATTAGTAATATTTTAGGAATTTATTTAGGAAACCAGCAACCTACTAAAATAGAAAATTTTTTAAGTTTTCTAAAGCTTAAATTCAAGCTAAATAAAAAAGATGGGGTATATCTATATGAAAATAGTTATATCTATAAAGACGAAAATAAAAATCCAATTTACATAAAAGTTAAATGTAGAAATTTCAAAAATAAGAAAAAAACTTTCATAACCAAAGGATTAATTGAAGATGAAAAAAATTATAAATTTGCTGACAAAGAATATTTTTCTAAAATTCCTAAAGTAATATACAATTATCCAAAAGTTAAACAAGCTATAGAAAAAGGCCAAAATATATACTTTGTAGAAGGTGAGAAGGATGCAGAAACCTTAAAAGGTATAGGCTTAACGGCTACAACTATTTATAGTAAACATTGGCATGATATATATTCAAAACAATTACAAGGTGCTGAAGTGGTATTTATCGGAGATACTGGAGAAGCTGGAGAAGGATTTAAAAAACTTGTAATAGATAACTTAATTAATATTTCTAAGTCCTTTAAGATTGTAACTCTCCCAGGATTAGCAGAATTAGGAGACAATAAAGATGTTACAGACTGGTTAGAATCAGGACATACAAAAAATGAGTTATTGGAAATTGTTAAAAATAGAACTTTAAATTTATTAAATAAATATGAATTACAGCAAGATAGATACGGGATATATAAAACAGTAGCTAAAAAAGTTGATGATAATTATATAGATACAAAAGTATATATATCTAATTTTAGTATTTTAAACTGCGAGATAAACAGAAATCAAGATACAAATGAACAAATAATTAAATTTAAAATAAAGAGCAATATGGGATATATAACAATAGTAGAAGCAAATGCAAGAGAATGCTTTACAGATGTAAGAACATTTAAAAAATATATAGGAGTAGACTTTATTTTTACTGGAAACATAGTAGATTTAACTGAGCTGCAACGCTGGATCATTAAATATTTTATTATTAAGGATGTAAAAAAATACACAATAACAGGTATTAGAAAAATCGAAAATGAATATGTTTTAGTTACTAACAATGGTATTTTGTATAAAAACGGAACTTTTGATACAAATATAAAAGCAATTAATCCTTATCACAATATTGATTTTACAGGAGTTACAAAACTAACAAAAGAAGAAGCTAAAAAGATAAAAAAATATTTACTAAATTTTAACGATAAAACTAACGTGTATAATACTTTAGGTTTAGGCGTTGCTTATATGCTAAATACCTTTGTAAGAAAATCAAACAAAGACAATTTACCAGTCTTACAGGATATTGGAGAAAGTAACTCAGGTAAATCAAAAGCGTTTGATATATTAAGAGGGCTATATGGAAATGAAGGCAGACCAATAGATTATGCACAAATAACTCAATTTAGCATTCAGAAAGCATTAAGTGATACATATTTGCCAGTATTTGTTGATGAACTCAAACCGTCGAAAGCTTCTTTAAATAAATTAAATGTAATATCTAGTTTTGTTAGAGCAGTTACAGAAGGATATACAGCCTTTAAAGGTAATAAAAACCAAACTCTTAATATATATGAATTGAGAGGAACGCTAATATTGAGTGGTGAAGAAGAAATCCAAGAAACAGCAATAAAAAACAGATCTAATATTGTATGGTATAGTAAGCAATGTTTTAGCAAAGAAGGATTAGATGCAATTAACTTTTTATGCAATTCAGAAGAAGGAAAAAAGCTTCTTAAAAAACTTTCTTACAGCTTATATTTACATGTACTTAATAATTATTCTCCAGAAGTAGTTGAAGCTAAATACGAAGAAATAAAAAATAAATATGAGTATAATATTCTGATTCCTTCGAGTAGGGAATGTAATACGGCTATATATACAACTATGGGACTAGAATTATTATTTAACACATTGGAAGAGCTAGGATGTAGAATCTTAGAAGAAACTAAATACAATGCAGCAATAATAATAGCACAAAATATAATAGATAATGTTATAGGTAATACAGGAGAAGGTACAAAAGCAGAATATGAAATAATACTAGAAGCAATAGACCACTTAGCTGGTATAGATGATACAAGCTTAAAACTTATAAAAGGTAGGGATTATACTACAGAGGATAATATGATAGCCTTTAAAATTCCAAGTGTGTGGGATAAGCTAGAACGCTATTATAAAACTTATAAGACAGAAAAATTGCCAATAAATAAAAATACATTTACCAAGACTATAAGAAAAAGTAAATATTTTATAGAGTATGGCAATGCTTATTTTACGAATTACGAAGAAGCTAGGGACGGAAGTCTACATGCAGCTGCTAGAAAAAGAGCAAAAGCATATAAATTAGATATTAATAAATTAGTAGAACTAGATATTAATAATTTAGTATACTATCCAGAAGATAATAAAATACTTAGATTTAGATAAAAAATAATTATGGTACTAAAATTTGGTACTAAAAGTACTAAAATGGTACTAAAATATTTGCAACTTTAGTACCATTAAAAAATGAGTAATTCCAATACTTACAGGTATATATTTTATAAATGGTACTAAAAGTACTAAAATTTAAAACTAATAGTACTTTCACGCGAGGAAATTTTATCAATTATATTTTCTATAATACTAATATTACTTTCAAACTTTAGTACCATTAGTACCATGGAATAAAAAAAAGTTTGAAACGTAGTTATATCAACGCTTACATGTGGTACTAAAATCATAAAAATTTTGGTACCATTTTAGTACCGTTTAGTACCAATTTTAGTACCACTATAATAAGGGGGTTCTGATGAGTAAATCAATAGATACAGTTTTTAAAAAATATAATTATGGTGATAGAGGGTATAAAAAAATAAAAATGGATTTAGAACAAGTAATTTATAAAGATTACGGAAGTTTTGATATTGAAGTAAGTGGACTTGATAACTATAGAAAAAAAAGAATACATGGAGTTGTTTATATTTGGGAAAGAGGACATAAAATTGTAAAAGAAATTCATTATATAAGCTTTTCAGAATTAGCAAATATTTTATATATAATAGACAATTTAACTCTAGAAGAAATTTTAAAGAGGGATTATTGGCATTAAAGATTAGAAGAAATAAATAAGATAAATGTTGACGTAAAAGAAAAATTAACCTGTAATACAGGGAGGTTTTTATGACAAGACACGAAATAGAAACAGAAATAGAAACTATAAACAAAAGATTGAAAAAAGCAGACGAATATTTTTTAAATCTAGATCTTATCGAGGTAGACGAAACTAGAGAGTATAAATTAGTTAGAAGTTTAATAAAAAGAGCTGCATACCTTCAAGGATTATTAAACGAAATGGAGATACAAAATGCTTAAAATAGATAACAAAGATTATAGAATTCTCGTGGACAGTCGAGAACAAGACCTATTCATACCTCAAATTCTCAATAGAAATGGCATAGAAACAGAAAGAAAGAAGCTCGATACTGGAGACTACATGATACAATACAAGGACGGATATATGCCGCCAGTAGTAGTTGAAAGGAAAGCTCACATTGATGAACTTATAGGAAACTTACTAGATAATAGGAAAGATGAAAACGGAAATAATAGATTTATTAGAGAGTTAGAAAGAGCGAAGGCTCAGGGATTAAAAGTATACTTGCTTATCCAAGATAAAGATTATTATATAAAATTAATAACTGGAGAATATCGCAGCAAAGTTAATTCAAAGGCTATTAGTGGAATGATTATATCTTTATTGGCTAAATATCCTAACTTACATATTGTGGCCGTAGATAGGAAGTTTAGTCCAAGTATGGTCCATAAAATACTTTACTATGAGTTGAGAGAGAAATTGAAATAAATTACATAGTTATTACATTTGAGCTTCTACTATTTACCAGTAGGGGCTTTTTATATAAAAATATCCAATGAGAGCCACGCAGAGAGGTTTTATATTCATTATTGATAAATTATTCAAGTAGATGTTATAAAAGGCTAGAAACTAATACTAACTCACCTTAATTTAAAGGGTCATAACTAAAAGTGATAACCCTTTATATCAAGAAATTAAATTCGCATCAGTATTAACCCTTTGGACTAAAAGAATTCAAGACGAATCATCAAAATGATGACTCGTCAATGTTAAGAGTAAATTGTTTATATCTATGGACTAAGCGAGGTGCAAGTAGACATTGTAAAATGTTAGGTACTGATAAAAAACTCAATATAGAAGACTTTTCGTCTTTAAAGACAGAAAGTACAGAATTACACCTTGCTAATTATTTCATAGAAGACTTCTCCCTTTTAAAAGGGAGAACTCCAACTATTAGAAAAGCCTATTTGGGTTTATAGGTGAATATCTTTATCTATGATGCCCTGTTTTAGGGTATCATCTTCACACCCTTTTGGGTTTATAGCTAAATATCCTAAAAATAGGTCATTCAGAAGTTAAATATCCTAAAATTGATACATTGAATATCCTAAATTTAGGTCATTCAATATCCTAAAAATAGGAATTTCATTATCCCAAAATAAAGACATTCAATATCCTAAAAATGGGATACTACAAATACTATATACAAAAACTAAAAATAAAAAATATATATAAAGCTTACCTACAAAAGTAGGTCAGTAAACAACTTTCTTATTTCATTTCATTTAAAAGCTAAAACCTTCTCAAGGGTTTAGGTATAATTACTGGACACACAAATGGTTATTCTTTTATTTAATACAAATCGAATTGTGTAAAGGACCTTTAAAGGGCAACAAGGAAATAACTTGTACCCTTAGTTATAAGATCTAAAAACCCAATAAAAAAAGACCTATATTTCTATAAGTCTTTATTAGGTAAATACTTTATAAAATCTTCAGGGTTACATTCTAATTCATTACATATTTTATCTATTGCTTCAACTGGTAAATGTTTAATTTTATTATTGCATATAGCAGATATAGTTGATGGTCTTATTCCAGTAGCTTCTGCTAATTCCTTTTGTGACATTTCTTTCATAGCTAATTGTACTTTAAGTGTAAATTTAATCATGTTAATACCTCCTTTAGTTATATTTTATCACATATCAGAGTATAAACTCAAATAAAACATAAAAAATAACGTAAAAAGTTATTTACAAATAACGATTAAAGTTATATAATATAAATATAAAGTTAATTAATAACTATAAAAGTAATAAAAATACTTGAAAGGAGGAGGACAACATGGAGAGCTATACAATAATAGACAATGATATTTGGAAAGACAATAACATAAAAGGCTATGAAAAACTAGTATTAATATATCTTATCAGGAATTTCAATGTTAATTACGGTTATAGCTTTCCAATAAGAGAACAGATATTAGAAGCTACTGGAATAAGCAAAGATACACTAAACAAAGTTCTTAATAGCTTAGAAGAAAAAGGATATATAACAAGGTCCAAAAGAGAGAGAAAGTCTGGAAGAAATAATATCTACTACATAAACAAATACCTTGTAGGTCAACAGGATAGCTCACAAGCTTCTGAAAAACCTAAGCCAAGTAATAAGTCAAATAACAAAAAGAAACAGGCTACAGAGCCACAGGAGGACTTGAATTGCAAGTTAGGGTTTATAGAAACATCTGTACAGTTTACAAGGGAGTTTAGAGATACAGAATTGGCAGAATTAAAAGAAGTAGATATGAAAACTATTGAAGGGGTTTGCGCCAAGATAGATACAAGTGAAGCTATTTCACCGTTCATATTTCTATTGGACCTACAAAAGTATAAAAGGGGGATTAATTAAATGAAAACTAAACAAGAAATTTATGAAAATACTAGAGAAATGGTAAATAAACAAGATAAAGAAAATTACTTAGCATACTACAAAGTATTTCTAGACAACTCAGGAAGACATGACATACCAACAGAAGAAGTGGAAGCTATTATAGCTGATGCTTATGCAGTTTATAAACATAAAGAAGCTGAATTAGAAGAAATATTAGATTTAGCTTATATTGACTTAATGGAAAGTATAGAAAATGTTATATAAGGGGGGGTAATGATAAATGATAGAATGGCGACCAGTTAAGGATTTTGAGGGGTTATATGAAGTTAGTAACATGGGAAATGTGAGAAGCTTGAATTATAATCGTACTGGAGAAACTAAAATACTTAGATTGAGTAAAGACAGATATGGATATCCGAGTGTTCATTTATCTAAAAACAAAAAAAGTTATACTAAAACAGTACATAGACTAGTAGCAGTTGCGTTTATACCTAATATAGATAATAAACCACAAGTTAACCATATCGATGGTGATAAAACCAATAATAGAGCATCAAATTTAGAATGGGTAACAGGGAAAGAAAATATAAATCATGCTTATAATACTGGATTACACGTAATAACAGAAGAAACTAAAAGAAAAATAAGTGAAGCAATTAAAGGTGAAAAAAATCCTATGTATGGCAAACAGTTATCAGAGGAAACTAGAAAGAAAATGAGTGAAGCACATAAAGGTAAATATATAGGTGAAAAACATCCACAAGCTAAAAGAGTTATATGTATTACCACTAGAGAAACGTTTGATTATATGGGAGAAGCTGCGAAAAAGTACAATGTAGGCATAGGAAATATATCAAAATGTTGTAGAAATATGCGAAAAAGTGCTGGTAAACATCCAGTAACAGGTGAAAAACTAGTATGGAAATATGTAGAGGAGGAATAACCATGAGTAAAAATATCTATAAGAAACTTTTCAATATTCAACAAGAGCTAAACTGTCCTAAAAAACAATTCAACAAATTTGGCAATTATAACTATCGTTCTTGCGAGGATATATTGGAAGCAGTAAAAAGTTTATTAAAAGAAAATAACCTAATTCTACTTATCAATGATGAAGTTATAGAAGTAGGTGGAAAGAACTACATAAAAGCGACTGCTAAACTAATAGACATAGAGACTGGAGAATCAATAGAAACAGAAGCAACAGCAAGGGAACAAGAAAATATTAAAGGCATGCAAGCCAGTCAGATTACTGGAGCAACTTCAAGCTATGCTAGGAAATATTGCCTAAATGCACTCCTATTAATTGATGACTGTAAAGATGCAGACAGTACAAACAAACATATCGAGGAACAAGACTTAATTACAGAATCACAAGTGAAACAATTATATGCAGTAGGAATAAATGCAGGATTTGATGCAAAAATAATAGACGGACAAGTACAAAAGAAATTTAATAAAAATATAAAAGATTTAACAAGTAGCGAATTTAATAAGGCCTATTTTGGATATAAAAAAATGGTTACAGATAAGTTAGCTAAGTAAAGGGGGTGAGAACATGACAATGACAATAGAATTATTACATATAATAGCAGAAATTAATCCTAAACTTACATTTTGGGAATTAATACAAATGCTTGCAAAATAAAAAGGCACTACCTGAAAGGCAGTACCTGGAGTTATATACTATACAACTCACAAACCTAAATTAAGTATAGTATATAGCTTCTAATAAATCAAGTAAAAAGGGGGCTGAATATGGGAGATGAAAACAGAACGATATACAATGTACTATATGACCTCATGAGTGCGATTTTAAGAGCTTCTTTACATTATTCTATAGTATTTATTAGAATGGCTGTTTACTATCTTGTAAAACTAATCTATAAGGTATTTAAATTGAGAGAAATTGACATAGCTATACAAAGGGAACAGTTAATAGATAATGATGCAAATTTAGAAGGCTTCAAACATGAATTCGTATTCCAAAAAAGTGATAAATTCATAGAGAACTGGATATATTACAAGGAACTGGTAGAAGATCTAGATTTAGAAGAAGAAGAGAAAGCAGAATTAATCCAATATGTGCTACAATTAATATCAGAATCAGAAAGACAAGCCTTTAACACTACATACGACTATCTAAGAACAAAAGATATGAAAGAACCAAGCTTCCAGGACATGATTATACAAGGTATATTTCAAAATAGTAGCAATGTAGAAGCTAGGGAAAAATTAGATAATCCATACATGGAAAACTTATCAGACAGTTTACGACATAAAAGAAAATATAACATATAACAAGGTTAAAATACCACTCTTTCGACTTGTTTCCTCTTCTCTTCTCTATATAAGAGGGGTATAGGCTACTCCTGGAGAGTGAGAGAGGGGCAATAATTTAAAAGAGTAGTATATATAAATTAAAATAATATTTTAAGGGGGAATTAAAATGACTAAAGATAAAGCAATTAAGATATTAGCGGGAGTAAGTATAGGGTTAGTAGTAATAGGTGGAGCCTTTACATATAAAAATAAATCATATAAACAAAGTACTGTAAATACTACAACAATGGAAATAAACGGAGACCAATACAAAAATCCAGTAAATTCAAATTATGTAAACAAAGATGATACATTAAATTATATATATAAACAAGTAACAAGTTTGAATGACAGAAACGTGCATAACGAAGTCAGTTACGATGAAGAAAAGGACAAATTATATATAGAGGTACATCTAAATTTAGATGTAGAAGAAATTAAAAATGATAAACAATACGTAGAATATTACAGAGCTATGGGAGATGAAATATACAATGCATTAGCTAACTACGGCACAGGATTAACAATAAATGTATTTGATAAAAACGGCAAGATAGCAATATACTATGTAAAATTAAATGAGAATAATTAAGGGGGATAATCAAATGATGAAAGCATTAACAAAAGCAGAAAATGAAATACTTAAATATCTATTACCACAAAATAGAGAGTTATTAGAACCAATGATAGAAAAATGGGGAGAAAAGGAAACAGTAAGAAGAATAGTATTAATCAAATCACTAAACGAGGAACAACTAGATCTCTTTATAAAACTAGCAGAAGAAATGCTAAAAAATAGAAAATAATATGAAAGGTGGCTACTATGTTAATTGAAATATGGTAGCTGCTTATTTTATAATTATTTTGTAGCTACTTCTATCTTCTAAAAAGTAACTACAATGAAAGGAGATTGAATATGTATTGCTATATACAAGAAATTAAATTAAAAAAAGATATATGGAATGGTAAATCAAAATATATAGAACCTATTGAATACGAACGCAATGGGAACACTATATACAGTTATATGATGAGTGAAGAAAAGTTTACCAGAGATAAAAATATATCGTATAAAGTAACTCTACAAGATAGCTACAGGGAAAATGGAAAGGTGAAAAAGAAACAATGGCATATTTGCAATATGGATTATTATAGCATAGTAGATATTGGAGCTTGTTTTACTGATTACATGACGCGCGGAAGGTTAGAAAAAATATTAAAAGAAGCTGGATTAGAAGAAGAGACTTTAGAAGAAATTATATATAAGAAATTAGATCCTCTATATGAGAAAATAATTAATGAATATAAACAAACAGAAGAATATAGAATAAACAACAGAAATGAAGCTATATTACAGGCATACCATATTAAAAAAAGTGAATTTGATAAAAAGTATGGCTATGATACTTATAGACAGTGTTATGATGTATTTGGAAATCTAAAGAATGAAGAAAGATTAAATGAATTAAAAAAACAATATAGAGAAAAACAAGAGTATCAACGTAGCTACCATGAATATAGTAAAAGTAGCTACAGTAATTATAATAAACGTAGTTACCACGAAAATAATAGAAGTAGCTACAATGAAAATGATAAAAAGATATTAAAGAAAATGTATAAGAAACTAGCTATGGAATTTCATCCAGATAGAAATAACAATAGTGAAGAAAGCCAACGAGCTATGCAAATTATTAATAACTTAAAAGAAGAATGGAAAGTTTAAATGTAGTTACCACAAGAATAACGAAAGTAACTACAAATAAAATACTAGCTACAAATAAAAAGCTCCAGGAGTTATTCCTGGGGCTTCTTTTATAAAAATGCGACGAAACAGATAAGAAAACATACATATTATAAGAATAACTTATCATAGATACGATAGTTAAATTTTATTTATAGGCAGTGTGACAAATACCACCTATATATTATTAATTATATCATAATATAGCATTAAAAACTAGATAATATAGTATTAAATATGATATAATATAGTTAGAAATAAAAGGAGGTACGAAACAGATGACATTATTAGATTTTGAAAATAAAATTAAAAATATATATTATGAAACTGCTGAAATAGAAGCAAAAATAAAACAAGAATATGAACGTTATAGCAGTCCAGAAGCTAAAAATATATATGCACAAAAGTTAATTGATGATAAATTAGCAGAATGTAAGGACAGAGTGCAAACTTATAGAAATGCACAAAAGGGGAATATAGAATTTGAATATAAAAAACTATTAGAAGGGTTAAAACCTAACCAAGAAGTTATAAATAGTTTAGAATATCAAACTAGATTATCTAATACACTTAATTTACTAGCTTTATCTAATGGTAATATTGATACAGAGCAACTAGGTTTTATATGTGAAGCTATGGATGAAAATACATTAAATATAATTAAAGATGCATATAAGGATAATGTTCTTTTAGGTAAATACATAGAAAATAATAGCATTGCAACTAAAATAGAAGATGCTAACTGGACAAGAGATACAGGAAAGAGAGCTTTAGATTTTGAAAACGAAAGTTATATGAACAGATTAGCTCGTTGGGATATAGAAAATAAATTCGGAGTTGAAGAAGAATAAAAAAACGAGGCATTTATTTAGCTTCTAAAGGCTATCTAAGTGCCTTTTAATATATTTATATGGCAACTATTAAATAGGTCTAAGTATTGAAAATACAAGATTTCATAAGGGAGGTGAAAAAAATGGCTGAAAAAAGCAAAATAAGATTAAGATTTACGGATAATAAAGAAATTAAAAGAAGCTTAAACAGAGTTGCTAATATGGTAGTTAATGGAGAACTAGACCCACAAAGAGCTTCGGCCATAGCTACCTTATGCAATACCATGCTAAAAGCAGAAAAACAATTAGAACTAGAAAAACAAATGGAAGAGTTATTGGAAATTGTTGAGGAAATAATGGAAAAAAAGGAGCATGAATAATGAGTAGTCCATTAAAGAGAATGATAAAAAAATCAAAATTAGAGCTTGATAATATGGTAGAGGAAAGCGACCTTAATAATAGTGACGGTTTTATAACAGCTTTATTAGATATTGATCCAGTGGAGGGTATAAATATTCCAGATGATAAAATACAAAAGATTTTAAATAAAGAAGGGATATACACTCAACAGGATTTATTAGCTTTAACAGTAAGCGAAACATGGAATGATGAATTAGGAGAAAATAAGGAAGATAATCAAAAGCTTAAAAGGATTAAGAAAGAATTACATAACACTATAAAAGATAATAGTAGAGCAGCTATATAGGAGGGTAAGGCAATGGCAAATCGAGAGTTAAAAGCCTTAAAAAAACAACTACTAGCATTACAGAATGAGCGAGATAAAGAAAAAGAATATATAAAAGCAAAAGACGGATTATTTGAAATTAATTTTAGAACGGGAGAAAAGAAGAAATTAGATATAGTTCCGGAAGATGCAAAAATAAATTATATAGATGCTTTAATGGAAAATATATTAATTTGTCCAGGAAACGGAGAACCTATTGTAATAGTTGACGATATAGCTAACATAGAAGCTGAAACTATAAAAGTATTAAACATTACAAAAGGCAGTCAGTGTGCAGCAAACTATAATTTATCTTAAGGGGGATATACTATGAGTAATGCAGAATTTGAAAAGTTTTTACCACTGGTTAAACATATAGTAAATAAATACAGAAATTGTGGGATTGAATATGACGATCTAATACAAGTTGGAAGTATGGGAGTATTGTATGCATATAACCATTATGATGAAAATAGAAATACTAAATTAAGTTACTGGATATATCAGTGTATAGAATTTTTTATAAAAAAAGAAATAGGAAAAAGTAAGTCAATAATGGCATTTCTAAGTCTATCACAACCAATAACTGATGATGACAGTATCGAACTAGAGGAAACTATAAGTAGTGGAGAGAATATTGAAGATAATGCCATAGATAAACTAATTGCTGAAGATTACTATAACGAAATTAACGAAAAGCTTCCATATAAAAAAGCAAAAGCATTAACCCTAAAGGCTTTTTATGATGCGACTTACGAGAATATTGCCGAGGAAATGGGAATTAAGAAGGAAAATGTAGGTGGAATTGTAACACAAGCTAGAAGGGACTTACTACATAAATCTCCATGGATTAAAGAAGAATATTTAAGCCGTTTTTACAACGTTGATTACTATAAACCAGTTGAAAAAACAGTTATTAGCTTAGTTCAAAGGGAAAAGCTTGTTATAAGTTAGAATGTAAAGAAGCTATTTAATTTTGTTGCATAGTTCGACCTCTTTCTATACTATTTATGATAGAAAGGGGGAAAAGTTATGCAAAATATAAATTGGTCTATAATACCGACAAGTATTTCAGCTTTATGTGCTTTAGTATCCGTAGGAAGTCTTATATACTCAAATTACATGAGAAACAAAGAAAAGCATTCCTTAGTAAGACCAGTATTTTATTTAATGGGGAATAGTGGAAGTTTAATCGAAATAAAATTTCAATTAAAGGTATTAAGTAATAATACATATAAAATAAAAAAAATAGATTTTATTTCAGATAGTAATGAGATGAATCCGAGTAATATTGAAGTAATCATATCAGATAATTTAGCTCACAATAATGAATTCTTTATTGAAATAAAGAGAGAGGATGACAAAAGTGCAAAAAAGGGAAAGTTAATATTAACATATATTAATGTTTATGAAAAGACAGAAAAATGTCAACTTGAAATAAATTTAGAGGATATAAATTATTCTAAAGGAGAATATTTTATGCTATGTAAATAATAAAAGATAGGTGCTAAATTACACCTATCTTATTTTTTTTAGATCCATAGAGCTATTAAGCATAGAACACTCCACAGGAATGATCCTATAAGTCCTAAAAATAATAATATACCTGATATATACATGGCCATGTTATCACCTCTAGTATGAGTATTAACATGCATTGGATAACTTAAACTTAATTAATAAAAATGTGTACCTAAATGTGTACCTAAATTTAAAACTCACTTGATACCTATAAACATTTATTGGAATTTATAAAAAATTCCTTCCTTATTATATAGCTAATTTTAAAACTTATAAAAAGCCGATAAAATAATAAATAGCTTAAAAAATTTTTACTTTGATTAAGCTTAGCTTAATAATAAGATTAATAAGCTTTTTAAAAAGGCATGTATCTAGATTTAAAGATATATGTCTTTTTTATTTATTTTAATATTAAATTATGATTATTTTAAATACGAAACTTAAATGGTTTTGTTCGTTATAGTACGTATAATTTTTAAAGAGGTAAAATTCTTACCCGCGGTATTTTTTATATTTTAACGAATGATAAGTAGGTTGTATGATTTTAATATACGGAAAGTAGTTATAATGAAATATTTATATGAAAAATAAAAGATTTTTATTAAATTAAAAATCATTATGTTCATTGCGCCAACTAAAATGTATAATTTCCTTACAATAAAAATAAAGCCTACTAAATATATTAAGTAAGCTTTATCTCATTTCGCATTAAAATACTCTAAATACTCCTGTAACAGTTCCAACAATTTCAACATCTCTTTCGTTTAAAATGATAGGGTCCATAAAGTCATTTTCAGGTTGAAGTCTAACGTTGTTGCCTTCTTTGAAAAATCTCTTTACAGTAGCAGATTCTTTATTTACTAAAGCTACTACTATTTGTGAGTTAGAAGCTGTAGCGCCTTTATCTACTACTACATAGTCGTTATCTAAAATACCGGCATTTATCATACTTTCACCTTTTACTTTTAGTAAGAATGTGTCAGTACCTTTGATAAGTTGTGCTGGTAATGGTATATATTCTTGGATGTTTTGTTGAGCAAGGATTGGTTCTCCAGCGGTTACTTGACCTACTAGAGGTAAATTGATCATCTCTTGCATTACAGTATTGTTATTGTTTGCAAATACATTACCACCGTCTAGTATTTCTATAGCTCTAGGTTTTGTAGGGTCACGTCTTATATATCCTAATTTTTCAAGTTTATTTAAGTGAGAATGTACTGTAGAAGTAGACTTAAGTCCTACTGCTTGACATATTTCTCTAACTGAAGGCGGATAACCTTTGGCTAGAAGTTGTTCCTTAATAAACTCTAGAATCATGAGTTGCTTGTTAGATAATTCACTTGAACTCATTAAAATCACTCATTTCCTTGTTTATTTGTAAAGTTATCTATACTTTGACTTTACTTTATTATATTGTACCATAATGTTTTTTTTTATACAAACATTTGTTCTGATTTTTAACAATTTTTATAATCTAAATTATCTATAAGTATTATCTATAAGTTGCTCATCAGATGATCTAAATAATATCGTATATATAGATATATATTATTTATTCGGATTTATCTTTATCGCTATTATCCTGATTGCTATTATCTTGGTCATATGATTTATCATAAGCTTCATCATCTAGAGAATTTCCAATGTGTCCTAAATCATTATCAACTTGAATATCTTCTAAAGTAATATCTTGAGGTTCTTCGTCTAACAACTCAAAATTATTAACTATATCGCGTTTTATGTTTTTCTTGTGTGCAGCGTATAGTTGGGTCGTTGTCACGTTGTCGTGGTCTAATAACGCCTTTACATCGTATATAGAAAATCCAGATTGAATTAGAGAAGTAGCGGCTGTTGCTCTCAGCTTGTGAGGGGAATAGCCCTTGTCACGAGATGTATTCATACAAATAGAAGTATATTTCTTAACAAGCTGTCTTATTGCCCTCGATGTAAGTCGTTTTTTCTGTAATGATAAAAATAACGCATCTTTAACTTCTTCATCTAAATCGTCTGACTTTGGTCTTTCACAATTTATATAATCTATTACTACAGTTTCACAAGTCTTATTTATCGGCATTAAAACTTCTTTGCCACGTTTTCTATATATTTTAAATTCGCCCCTTGAAAAATTAAACGAAGATATATTTAGCTCACGAAGCTCGTTTAATCTAAGTCCATATGTGACAAATAAAGCGAGTATAGCCTTGTCACGCAGTTTTGTCTTTTCCCAATATACTTTTTCTTTATCTGTTAAGCCCTCGCCGCTTTCAACAGCTTCTAACATTATCATAACTTCATCAATGTCAAGTCTCTTTATAGCGTCTGGTTGGGGCTTAGGAAGCTTTATAGGATTAAATCCATCTGTTATGTTAGTAGGTAGCTGCTCATTTCTATATAAGAATTTAAATAGGGTAGAGAGAGATGATTTTTTTCTAGCTAAAGCTCTATTGTTGTTTTCATATACAAATGTGTGATCTTCTCTTTCTTTATAGTATCTAGGGCAGAAATCGCCTAAGAATAAATTTATATCTCTTGATTTTATATTTTTAAAGTCTTCTATAGTCAAGTCTTTTATATCATCTTTATCTGTAAGTCCGCTTTCACTTACTATATAGTCGCAGAAGAATATAATATCTTCTAAATAAGCTGCTCTTGTCGAAACTGCAACAGAACCTTTTAAATATACAAAGTAATCTTTCATAAAAGAAGGCAGTCTCTTTTCGTATTTTATAGCCTTTTCGATTAGCAAATGGTCTCTAAGTACGATATTATCCGGCTTATCTGATTTGTTGCTTATTTTTAATTCTTTTTTATCACTCAATTTACTACCTCCAATAAGTAATGTTTTAATTTGAATTAAATATATGTATTTATATTTTCTATTATTCTATCATTGAAAATAGTTTACTTCAAATATAAATATTGTGTAAATAAAATTATGAAATGTGATAAAGTCATAGACAAAATAAATTATAGGTGTATAATATATTTTGCATAATAATAATTATATAAAGGAGAGTAAAATGACAGAACCATCAGTTTATCATAGTCAAGGATATAATTGTGCTGAAGCATTAATAAAATCATATAATGAGGAACATAATACAGATATACCGATAGCACTTGGGAGTGCAATGGGTACTGGGATGTCTGTAGGAAGCTTATGTGGTGCTGTAAATGCTGCAGCAATGATAATTGGATATGTAAAGGGGAGAGAAAGCAACCAAGATATCAATGTAGCTAGAGCTTATTCAAGAGAGTTAATGAAGAATATAAGAGAGAACTTCGACTCTGAAATTTGTCTAGAGCTTAAACAAAATAAAGTGAGTTGTGAAGAGATAATTGATCATTCATATGAAGCTTTAAAAGAGTTATTAAGTAAATAGATATTGTAAGCTCAAATATAAATTTACGAAATAAGAGGTCTATATATTAATTTATTAAGTTAATATATAGACCTTTAATATTTCTTTCAAAATATAGATATTATATAGATGTATATGTATTTGATATTAGGCTATTAATTAGTTTATTATTTAATTAATAAAACATTAAAATAAAGGCTTTTGAAGTAGAGTCAGTATTATTTATATAACTATGAAGCTTATTGCCTTTAAAGTGTATTACCTCGCCTTCTTTTGCGCTATACTCATTTCCATTCATTAAAATAAATTTCAAATTTTCTATCTTCGTTAAAGTTCATTATAGTGTGGATAGAACATGAAGTCTCACCAAGATTTAATTCATCTCCCATTTTATAGATTATAGGTGTATGTGTAGTATTTTCTTTTAATATAAAGTTAAAAAGAAAACATAGGAAATGAAAACATATACCACGCTATTATGGCGCATAACCAAGAAAATGGCACAGAGAGGATTTCTTTAATGGATAAAGCTATTTATGCAGCTGACCAAATAACAGGCTTTCTAGCGTAAAAGTAAAATCAATCTTAAAAATATTTATTTAAAGGCAGTTAACATTATACATTAACTGCCTTTAAAATTTAATATACTTTAATTTGTTTATTTAATAACTCATATTTTATAAATAACATTTACTATAAGTATTATCACCTAAGATATAATCTCTAGAAACCCTTCTAGAAACGCTGCATAATACTTCGTAATTAATAGTTCCACGTCTAGAAGCTAAGTCCTCTGGTGTAACTCCAGCTTCATCTCCCATTATTAAAACTTCGTCTTCTATATTTACAGATAAATTTTCTGGGATTTTAACCATACATTGATCCATGCATATTCTTCCGACAACATCACATAAAACGCCGTTTATCATTACTTTAGGGCTATTTTGTGTTCTATCAAATCCATCAGCATATCCTATAGCAAGTGTAGCTAATTTAGACTCTTCTTTAAACTCATAAGTATATCCATAGCTTACTTTTGTTCCAGGAGATGCTGTTTTTATGTTTGTTATTATAGTCTTAAGTGTCATAGCAGGTTTTAGCTTCGTATTTTTAGAAACTTCATCAGATGGATAGCATCCATATAAACCTATACCAAGACGTACCATATTAAATCCTAGTTCTTTTAAATCTATGATAGCAGCTGTGTTTGATACATGTTTAAAGATTATATTTACATTAGCTTTATCTAAAGCAGATATAACTTTTTTATATCTTTCTAATTGTAAATAAGTTTCTTTTTTGTCAGTTTCATCAG
>OOCW01001168.1_pt1 | contig 19951 bp, 21 predicted proteins | sample 1671201 | NCBI WGS metagenome assembly OOCW01 (sample SAMN06348132, study PRJEB24527) | human gut metagenome | biome: human gut; feature: ankylosing spondylitis patient; material: feces | host: Homo sapiens | place: China | collected 2015-10
GTGAAAGGGAGTTTGATACGTATAAGAAGGATATATACAGGGATGTATATGGTGTTGAGATTTAGGAGAATTTATAATTTGTATTGATACAAATGATGGAGATAAGATAATTAGATGGGATAGAGTAAATAAAAATAAAGAATACAGATATGATGATTTTTATGAATATTTAATAGATACGTTTCAAGAAGCAATAGATAATTGGGATTAAAGCTAGATGCAAAAATCTCTTAAATTTAAAAGCAATTTCTAGTTGAGAAAATTAAAAAATGCTTAATGGGGTACGTTTCAAGAAGTCTTAACTAAATTATGTGAGAGGTTTCAGACATCAAGGTGAAATGTCAAAAATAAAAAAGTAAAGGAGAAATTATAAAGAGAAGAATTAAAAATCCAAAAACATTTTGATTATTTCAAGTGTTTTTGGATTTTTTTATGGTACTAATACACTTAAATAATATACTCGTAAATGCTAAATAAAATATAAAAATTCACCGTACATAAATTTTTATTGAACCATCTTTCCGTTGCGATTATGGATTTAATATACATACACATGGATTAACTTTTATCAATTATAATTGTGTTATATTAGATACATCTCCAGTTAATATTGGGGCCAATGTGTTTATTGCACCAGGTGTATGTATTGCTTGTGCTGGTCATCCAATTGATGCAGCACAAAGAAATGAAGGAATATGTACATCTAAAGCAATTACCATTGGTGATGATGTATGGATAGGAGCAAATTCTACAGTTTGTGGAGGAGTTACAATTGGAAAGGGTAGCGTTATTGGAGCTGGTAGTGTAGTTACTAAAGATATTCCTGAAGGAGTAGTAGCAGTAGGTAATCCATGCCGTGTATTACGTAAGGTTACAGAAGCAGATAAAGTTGAGTTAAGTGCTACATATAGCAAAATTATATAAAGAGATAGTATATAAAAAGAAAGGAGCTAGCACTTTGGTGCCAGCTCCTTGTTGTTTTTTTATTTATTTTCATTTTTAAATACTAACTGACCTATGAGCATTGCTAAAGCAGTTGGTAAAAGCCATCCAAATCCTATAGATGCTAGTGGTAAGAAGTTTAAGTTTAATCCTGGTATTAATAATAGTATAGAAAAGACTAAAGAAGTATATACTCCTAATCTACCAGCTTTTATCTTAATGTGCTTATGTAGTAAAGCGAAAACTATTATAGTAATAGAAACAGGATATAAAAGATTTAATATAGGTGCTGAGAAAACTACAATATTATCAACACCAAGTAAAGCAACTCCAAAGCTTACTATAGATATTGCTAAAGCATTAAACTTGTAAGATAATTTACCTTTAGTAATTGTTTCAAAATAGTCTGCTCCAGCAGTTATTAAACCTATAGAAGTTGTTAAACAAGCAAGTGCCATTGCTACTCCTATAAGAATTGGACCAGCACTTCCAAGGACATTTTTAGCAATTAAAACTAAAAGAGAAGTTTTATTTATGTCACCAGATACAAGTCCAGATGTTTGAGCACCAATATATGTAATTCCTCCGTATACAAAGGCAAGACCAATAACAGCAACTAAACTACCTATAAAAAGTACTTTAGACATTTCTTTGCCTTTATATCCTTTATTTTTAATGGATGAAGTTATTATAGCAGCAAAAAGTAAAGCTGCAAGAGCATCCATAGTTTGATAACCTTCTAAAAGTGAATAAGCAAATACCCCTGTATCATTATTTTGTGAAATAGTACCAATTGGCATAAATATACCTTTAATAATAAGTACTACTAAAATAATTATTAAAGCAGGTGTTAAGAACTTACCTATAGTGTCAATAATTGATGATCTTTTTAATACTAAGACAATATTAATTATAAAGTAAGCTAAAATCACTAACCATGCTGGAATTGCAGGGAAAAATGGATTTATAGCTACTTCAAAAGTAGTTGCTGCGGTTCTTGGAACTGCAAGTAATGGTCCAATAGATAAAAATAAAACTGAAGTAAAAATTATAGCAAATTTCTTACTTATCTTTTCAGCAATACCTTCAAATGTTCCATCTCCTTTTGAACAAGCAAGTATAGCTAAAAGAGGTAAACCAACGCCTGTAATTATGAAACCAAGCATACCAATAAAATATTGTGAGCCAAGCTGATATCCAAGATGACCAGGGAAAATTAAATTACCTGCGCCAAAAAACATGGAGAATAAAGCAAACCCAATTATAATTGCATCTTTTGTTGTTTTTCTCATTTTTTTAATCAATCCTTTGTTTTAATATAATTTTGTTAACATAACTTTTAAATTATATCATTATTTTAAAAAAAGTCACAGGAAGTTTATTGAAATAACTAATTATATTTTAAAATCTGATCAAGAAATTATGTCTATGTCTTCAGTTGCAATATATGAGTAATTAATATCAGAATATGGAGAAAAGTTTACTGCAGAGGAAGCACAATATGCTATAGATAATTTGCAGTAGAATAGTAAACTGGCATTGAGAGTATCTCAATGCCAGTATTTAAAATTTAATCTTACTAAATAAACATTTTTATTAATAAAGCTTCTTACATTAAAGTAGGGCCATTATTAAGATTTGGTAATGCACTAATATCAAATTTTTCCTTATCACTACCACTTTGTTCTGGATTGGTAACTTTATGCATATTATTTGCTACCTCTACAGCATCACCTAAAAAAGTCTCTTTGTTAGTGATCACTTTAGGATTAGAATAATTTAAAATATCTTCATTAGACAACTGATCATTAAATTTCATTTCACCAATATCTTTATTAAGGCTTAGCACCATTTCACCATCATTTGAATGAGAAATATTAGTTTCAAACTTACGGGCTGATATACCTATAGGATTACCATTTTTATCATGCATTAAATTTACCTCCTTTATTTATATTTATCTTATTATTTGGAGAAAGGAAAAATTAATTCATAAACCTCTTCAATTATTAAATTATCAATATAACCCTATTAAAATTAAATGAAATGCTATTTCATCACTGTAGAAATACAGTGTATTTTATTAAACTGTTAAAATAATCCTGACTATGAAGGAATTAATATTTTATTACATAAAAGTATAGACTATAGATATATATTTATTTACAAAGAAAGGATAATTATATGAAAAAAGAATTATTAGAAAAGATAACTGACCACTTATTAACAGATATAAAGCCATCAACATACATGAAATCAATAGAAGATGATTTATGGGGAACACCGCTACAAATAATTAATGAACTTAAAACTGTGGAGCAATCACCTAAATATCATCCAGAAGGAAATGTATATAATCATGTAATGCTTGTAGTTGATAAAGCTGCACAAATACGTAACTTAGCAAATAGTAAAAAAGAATTTATGTTAGCAGCACTTTTACATGATGTTGGTAAAAAGGAAGCGACAAAAAAGAATAGCAAGGGAAACTACACATCATATAATCATGATAAAATTGGTGAAAAAATAGTTAATGATATCTTAACTAACTACGATATTAATAATATAGAACGAGCAAAAATAGTTAATTTAGTTAAATATCATATGCATCATTTGTACATATTAAAAAATTTACCTTATGGAAATATAGAAGAAATGATAAAAAACGTAGACTTAAATGACATGATTCTTTTATTTATCAGTGATAGATTAGGAAGAGGTCAAAAATGTAAAGATGACATTGAAAAGGAACTGTATGATGTAAAAACTATTATAGAGATACTAAAGAAAAAATTTAATTCAGATATAGATGTTTTTGAAAAAGCATATAATTTAATAATTAGATAATCAAATGGCATTTACATATATTTAATTATGAATAACATCATATACTACCTCATAGTATATAAGGAAAGAAAAAACTGGAGGTTTAATAATGAATGTTATTGATAAATTAAATAATAGTTATAGAGAAAATAGAATCTATTATTTTATGGTTTTAATTTTCTTTTGTGTCGGTATAGCTTTAGGTGCATTTATGGTGAAATATATGAATGTTAATGATTCAACAGATCTGTCTAATTATTTTTCATCTTTTACAGAAAGCATATTGGTGAGCCAAATAGAAAATACCAAATTATTCTTTAATATACTGATTAAAATATCAATTACAGTCGTAATAATAATTATATTAGGGTTTACCGTATTTGGTATACCATTTATTTTGCTAATTGACTTAATTAAGGGATTTACATTAGGCTATACATTTACTTTTTTATTAACGACTTTTAATGGTAAAGGAATTTGGTTGGCAATAGTATCAATTTTACCACAAAATATTTTTTATATTCCAAGTTTTATTGCATTAAGTATAATTTCTATTGAATTTTCTGCTACAAAACTTCGATATAAGTTCTTTAATAAAGGGACAATAAATACAATAGTAAAGAAGGAATTAATTTTTAAAATAGGGGTTTTGGTATGTACATTTATAATTGGTGTGTTTATTGAAAGCTATATATGTCCAAATTTAATGAAATTTATTGTTACTAAAATTACTTAGTAAATTTCTGAATTTCCAGAAATTTATGAGACCAAATAATAATTAAAGGTGAAATGGGGAGAGTTATGAAAGAAATAGTAAATGAATATAAAGAATATTTATTAAATAGTCACAAAAGTGAAAATACTGTTTATGCATATGTAACAGATGTAAATTTATATATAAAATACTTGAATTCAAAGGATATTTACTTAGATGAAACAGATAATCTAACAGTACTAGGATATATTCAATATCTATTGCAGGAAGGAAAGTCTGAACGTTCAATTAGCAGAATAGTAATAAGCTTGAGAAGTTTCTATAACTATCTTAAAGAACATAAGATAATACGAGATATCCCGAAAATATACTATAAAAGCACAGATACTACTAAAAAGCTTCCAGAAATCCTTACTGTGGAAGAGGTAGATAAAATAATAAAAATAGTAGATAAAGATTGTAATAAAGGAATTAGAGATAATGCTTTACTAGAACTTATGTATGCAACTGGTATGAAGGTATCTGAAATCATATCATTACAAGTGGAAGATATTAATTTAGAACTATCATATGTCAGATGTCATGATAATAAAAATTATGAAAGACTTATTCCTATTGGCAGAAGTGCTGAAGCTGCACTTAAAGAATATCTATCTATAAGAGATATGATTGCCGCAGCTGGTGTTCATAATTTATTTGTTAATTTAAATGGAAACAAATTAACAAGACAGGGAGTTTGGAGAATAGTTAAGGAATATTCTCATAAGGCAGGAATAAAGAAAGATGTAAATTTAAATACATTTAGACATTCTTTTGCTGTGCATCTATTACAAAATGGTGCAAATGTGAGAGCTGTACAAAAACTTCTTGGTAATCAAGTGTTGACTTATATGGACACATACTATGAAATCATTAATAATGATAAGATCAATGTAGTATATAAAAATTCACATCCAAGGGCTTAAAAATTTTATAAAAAAGGTGAACATTTTTAAAGGTAAATGATATTATTTGTGGTATTACATGCTAAAAGTATGTATAATTAGAATAGGTTAGCAAATGCTAATTTAGACAAAGCTTATTACAGAATGGGTAACGCATAAGGAGGAAAAGTAATATGAGGATGTATGACATTATAATGAAAAAGAGAAAAGGGTATGAATTATCTAAGGAAGAGATAGATTTTTTTGTTAATGGCTTTACTAAAGGTGAAATACCTGATTATCAGGTTTCTGCTTTGTTAATGACACTTTTCTTCAATGAAATGTCTAAAAGTGAGACAGCTAATTTGACAATGTCAATGGTTAATTCGGGAGATGTAATTGACTTATCGAAGATAAAAGGCATTAAGGTTGATAAGCATTCCACAGGGGGAGTAGGAGACAAGACATCAATATGTTTAACTCCACTAGTGGCATCTCTTGGAATACCTGTAGCAAAAATGTCTGGAAGAGGGCTAGGACATACAGGTGGAACTATTGATAAGTTAGAAAGTTTTAATGGGTTTTCTGTTGAATTAACAGAAAATCAATTTATCAATAATGTTAATAATATTAATATTGCAATTATGGGACAAAGCGGTAATCTTGTACCAGCTGATAAAAAACTTTATGCTCTTAGAGATGTAACAGCTACTGTTGATAATACGGCTCTTATTGCTTCAAGTATCATGAGTAAGAAACTTGCATCTGGTGCAGACGCAATAGTACTAGATGTAAAAGTTGGAGATGGTGCTTTTATGAAAACAGCAGAAACAGCTGAGGAATTAGCAAGTGAAATGGTTAGTATAGGGAAAGAAGTTGGTAGAAAAACTGTTGCAGTTATTTCAGATATGGATCAGCCTCTTGGTTATGCCATTGGTAATATCCTTGAAGTAAAAGAAGCTATAGACTTATTAAAAGGTAATGGGCCAAAAGATTTATTAGAGCTAACTCTTACTTTAGGTGCAAATATGCTACTTTGCGCTGAAAAGGTTACAAGTCTTGAAGAAGGTAAGGCACTTTTAAGAGAAAATATAGCTAATGGAAAAGGTCTTGAGAAGCTTAAAGAATTTATTAAGGCTCAAGGTGGCGATGTATCACCAATAGATAATCCAGAATTATTCCCAGTGGCAAAGTACATAATTCCTGTAAAAGCAGAAAATGATGGATATATTACAAAAATTAATACTGAAGCAATGGGACTTATAGCTATGGAGTTAGGAGCTGGAAGAGCTACTAAGGACAGTATAATAGATTTAACAGTAGGAATAGTGTTAAATAAGAAACGTGGAGATAAAGTGAATAAAGGTGATGTTATAGCCTATATCCACAGCAATAAAGAAGATAATAATAAAATTGAAGAGAAAATAAAGGAAAATATTAAAATAGAAGCAGAATTTAATGACAATATTCCTTTAATATATAATATGATAAGCTAAATTTAAAAAATATAGTAGAAAGAGATGGATTTCTTTCTATTATATTTTTTTTTCTTTTGGTAACACTAAGCTTGAGAGGAGGAAGAGAGATGAAAAACACGCTGATTAAGACAATATCTCTTGCTATTTTAACTTTATTATCATTTAATACATTTGTATACGCAAGTATAGGTGAGCCAGTAGATATTGCTGAAGAGTATAGCATATTATCTTCTACTACTTATGAGGAAGGCATGAATGTTGATGCAAAATCAGCATTATTAGTAGAACCTGTTAGCGGTACTGTTCTTTATGAAAAAAACTCTGAAGAAAAATTTGCACCAGCATCTGTTACTAAAATAATGACAATGCTATTAGCTATTGAAGCAGTTGATAATGGAAACATTACATTAAATGATAAGATAGTTTGTAGTGAAAACGCCAAAAACATGGGTGGAAGCACAATGCTGTTAGATACTGGCGAAGTTAGAACTGTAGAAGAAATACTAAAGGGAATTGCAATTGCTTCTGGAAATGATGCAGCAGTTGCAATGGCTGAATTTTTAGGTGGAAGCGTTGATAATTTTGTTTCAATGATGAATAAAAGAGCAAAAGAATTAGGTATGGTAAATACAAATTTTAAAAATTGCAATGGCTTACCTGAAGAAGGTCACTATACAACAGCTAAAGATATTTCAATAATGTCTTTAGAATTATTAAAACATCCATCAATATTAAAGTATACAGGTACATATATGGAGACTATTTCTGAAGGAAGGAAAAGTCCAATAGAACTAGTAAATCATAATAAGCTTGTGAGATTTTTTGATGGGTGTGATGGATTAAAAACTGGTTATACTGAAGAAGCCAAGTATTGTATATCTGCTACAGCTGTAAGAGATGGCGTAAGAATGTTAGCAGTAATAATGGGTGCACCTACATATAAAGTAAGAAATCGTGATGCAAGTATGTTAATGAATTACGGATTTTCAAAATATGAAGGTAAAAAAATATTTTCAAAAGATGAAGATGTAGAAAAAATCTTTTTAGGTAAAAATACCGATAGATATTTTATAGCAAAAGCAAAAACTGATTTAACTATAGTACTTGAAAAGGGTACCAATGGAGATCCTGAAAACAAGATTACATTAAACAATGAAAAAGATTCTTACAAAGAAGGAGAAATTGTTGGTATTTGTGAAGTTTTTGTAGGTGATAAAAAAGTAGGAGAAGTTGAACTATATTGCGATAGAGATGTTGAAAAAGCAAACTTCTTTGAAAATATAAAATATAACTTAAAAAACTTATTTAAAGAAGGAGTATAATATAAAGAAAGAGTATCTTAAGATACTCTTTTTTCAATGGAATTTGTCTTGAACATTAACAAAATATATATATTTATACAATATTTATTGTGATATAATCAAATTGGAGGTGATAGGATGACTAGAAAATTAAGGTCTATATCTTACATAGTATTAGTTTCGATGCTTTTTTCAGGTTGCTATAAAGAAAATTCAAATGATGCTATAAATGGAGATACATTTACTGATGAAATAATTACTACAGTAGATGGAAACACAGCTACAGCAGGAGAGAGTAGTGATATAGCCGAAGAAAAAAATACTGAATTTAATGCCCTTGGCAATACTTATATTGGGAATAAGGGCTATGAAGACTTTAATGCCAATGATGAAATAGTTAATAGTAGTAATTATGTACAAAATGAATATAAAGAAATAGATTTTGCAATAGATTTAGTATCACAGCACTTACTTGGAAATGCAGGTGTATATGATTATCTGGTTTCCAGCGATGAAAATGGCAATGTAATTCCACTGACTGATAATGACCGAGCACATATAGAAAAGGATTTATATAGTTTTAAAGTTGAGCAATATGGTGTTTATGAAGATACTCCTTTGTACTTTAATTTTATGTATGCTCAATTCCTAGGGTATGACGGTGATGGAGTGAAGTTATATATTAGAGGTCATATTTCAGGACTTGCTGTTTCTTATATTGTAACTGTATATGAACAAGGGAATAATTTAGTAGCAAAAATATTATAAAGTTATTATTGAAGTCTTGAGGAATCCTCTTCCTCAAGGCTCTTTTTATTTAATAACAATTCATAATTTATATTTATAGCTCATAAAATTATTTATGAGTGAATTGATTAATTTATATGGATGGAATACTGTGATAAAAAAAGTTGATATTGTTTCTGGATTTTTAGGGGCAGGAAAAACTCGATTTATTAAAAAGTTAATGAATGATAATTTCTATAAAGATAAAATTGCTATTATTGAGAATGAATTTGGTGAGGTTAATATAGACAGTGAAATATTAAAGGAGTCTAAGGCTACCATTAAAGAAATTACTGCTGGATGTATTTGCTGTGAAGTTACAGGCTATTTTAAGGAAGCTCTTATGGAGTTAAATAATAATTATGAATTTGAGCGTATAATTATTGAACCTACAGGAATAGCCAAGTTAAGTGAGATAATTAAAACATTTAAAGATGAGGAGTTAAAAGAAATATGCAGTGTTGATAATATTATTACAATAGTTGATTGCTTGAAATTCCATATGTATATGAATAATTTTAGAAGATTCTATATAGATCAAATTAAATATGCAAATATAATTGTCTTAAGTAGGGTACAATTAGCTGATAAAAATACAGTTAATTATGTACAGGAGGAAATAAAAAAGATTAACCCTAATGCACAGATTTTAGATTGTATTTGGGATGAGGTTAATCTTAAGGATAAAATAGTAAATAAAAATCATACGGTGCAAAATACTTCTAAGAATAAAATTACTATGAAAAATATAAAAGTAGGCAGTGGAAAAATATCTACAAAAAAAGTAAATGATTCTTTTCAAAGCTTTACATTAAAACTAAATAGAAAAATATCTGCTGAAGAATTAAGTAGTAAGTTCAAATTCATTGCTTCAAGTAAAAATTTTGGAACAATTCTTAGAGCCAAAGGTATAGTACAGCTTTTAAATGGTCAATACGGTCAATTTGATTTCTCATTAAATGAATATAATATTGAAAAAATAGACTATAATGATGAAAATATAATTTCCTTTATTGGAGTGGATATAAATAAAAAAGAATTAGAGCATTTCTTTAAATGAGGTATGGTTAATGAAAGCAGATTTAGAAATAGTATGTGGCTTTATAGAGGCTGGTAAAACAGCCTTTATAAATGCTTTAAATGAATTAACTAAAATAGATGATGAAAAAGCATTAGTAATTTTAACAGAAGATGGACATAGTAAAATAGAAGCAAACTCAAAAGAATATAAAATTATATATTTTAATGATGATATATCTTTACTAGGTTCAGCGATTATTGAATACATTTATAAATATAAACCTTACAAAATTATAATTGAGTATAATGGCACATATACAATGGAAGATTTTTATAAGATATATGCAGAAAATCTTAATAAATATTGTAGATTAAGATGTGTATACTATATTATCAATGCAAAGACATTTCTATATTACTTTAAAAACTTATCTGAGCTATTTATACCATATATAGAAAATAGTAATTTAATACTGGTGAATAATTATAAAAAAGTAACTAGTAAAGAAATAGATGAAATATACCATATTATTTCTTCCATAAACTATAATGGTCACATATTATTTAGTGATGACAATAGTACTATGCTTACTGAACTAAGGAAATCTAATTTGTTTTTAAATAATAAGTTTAGGAAGATTAAGATAAATTTGCGTAAAAAGTTTAATTAATTAGTAAGAGATGGTGAAGTAATGATTATATTTAGACATTGGTGCTGGAGTTTTTTAGGTGTTGTTATTGAATCAATTCCATTTATAGTTATGGGAGCTATTATATCAACAATTATACAGTTTTATATTACAGAAGAGGTTATAAGACGAATTGTTCCTAAAAGAAAGGTCCTGGCTTTTCTTGCATCTGCTTTTATGGGATTGGTTTTTCCAATGTGTGAATGCGCTATAGTACCAGTATCAAGAAGTCTAATAAAGAAAGGTGTTCCTGTTGGCATTGCAATAACTTTTATGCTTTCTGTACCAATAGTAAATCCATTTGTTATTGCATCAACATATTATGCATTTGATGCTAATCTTACCATTGTTTTAATAAGAGTGTTAGGAGGAATATTCTGCTCTATAATTGTTGGAACCATAATATCATATATATTTATGAATACTCCAATAGAAAACATTATATCTGATGGATATCTTGATTTATCATGTGCTTGTTGCAGCAGTGAAAAAAAGTATTATACATCAAAATTAGATAAGCTTCACACCATAGTATGCCAAGCTTCAAATGAATTTTTAAACATAAGTGTATATGTAATACTGGGAGCATTGATTTCTAGTATATTTGGAAGTGTTATAAAGGAAGAAATTTTAAGTAACTATACATTTAATAATGTACTAGCAGTAGTAATAATGATCGGTATATCATTTTTATTATCTTTATGTTCAGAGGCGGATGCTTTTGTTGCCAGCAAATTTTTAAAGAACTTTGGTATTCCAGCAGTAAGTGCCTTTATGGTTTTAGGCCCAATGATGGATTTGAAGAATGCCATATTAACATTAGGTTTGTTCAAAAGGAAATTTGCTACTACATTAATTATAACAATATTGCTGGTAGTTACAGCCTTTTCTATCTGTCTTTCCTTTATAAATATATAGGAGGAGTTATGAAAAGAATAAATTATGATGAATTAATTTGGTTTATACTGCTAGTAATTTTAACTTTCTTAATGTTTTTCTTAATAAAAAGTGACGAAATACAAAACTTTATAAATGGCCGTATGCTTATATTTTTTAAATTTTCTGTTATAATTTTGGTTTTGTTCTCTATTTGTCAGTTCCCTAAAATTTTCACAATTCCAAGTAGAATGTACATTACCAACAAGTTTTTTCCATTAATATTCTTTGTAATAATCCTTCTTTTATATTTTGCATATCCTGATGATAGAAACGAAGTCATAAATGATAGTTTTAATAATATTTCAGATATTACTGAAAATATTGATGATTATGATGGAGAGAAGCTCTATTTTAAAGGATTTATATATGTAGATAAAGAAGACTCAGGAAAAGTATATTTAGCTAGAGAACGGCTTACTTGTTGTCAATATGATTCAAGGATAATTAAGATCCCTCTTCTGAATATGGAAGATATTAACGAAGATACATGGATAATTGTATATGGAAAAGTAATTGATGATGATGGATTAAAGCTTAAGGTTGTAGATTATGAAAAATGTCCTGAGCCTGAGGAGAGATTTTTGAAAGAAGACTGATATCTGCTTGTTATTTTCACCTTAACTTGTTATTATTAAAACTGAACTAAAATAGTGAAGGGTGGATTTGCATGGAACTTCCAAAAATTAAAGTGGATGATTTTGAAGGTCCATTTGATTTATTATTACATCTTATAAAGAAGAATAAAATGGATATATATAATATTGAAATATATAAAATTACTAATCAATATTTACGTTATTTAGATGAAATGAAGGAAATGGATTTGGAAATAACTTCTGAATTTATCGTCATTGCTGCAACTTTAATTGAGATAAAATCTAAAAGCTTATTGCCAAAGGTTAAAGTTGAAGATGAAAATGAAGAGGATATTGAAAATAAGCTTAAGCTAAGATTAATAGAATATAAGCAAATAAAAGCGGTGTCAAGCTTCTTTAAAGAAAGACATATTAATTCTGGAGAAATCTATAGTAAAAAGCCAGAAATTATTGAAATTGAAGAGGAAAAAGCACCTAAATCTAATGAAGATATATTTAAGAATTTAACCTTAATTGATTTATATAATATTTATAATAATATTCTTGATACTTATCATAATAAACAAAACAATATCAATGTGGTTCAAAGAAAGATATATACTGATAAGTATAAGGTAGAAGATAAGATGAAGGAGCTACTAGATAGATTCAATAATGCAAATGTTATTGAGTTTAGAAGTATTATTAAGGAAAGTGAATCAAAGTTAGAGACAGTTGTAACATTCTTAGCATTACTTGAATTAATTAAGTTAAGGGTTATCATTGCATATCAAGAAGGCAATTTTAAAGAAATACTAATGAAAAGGAGAGTAGAAAATGAATAATATAGACGTTAATCAATATGAATTTGCAGAAACTTCAAGAAAGAATAAAATAAAATCTGCTATTGAAGCAATGCTATTTGTGACTGGAGAACCATTAAATATAAAAGACATTTATACAAACCTTGAACTTGATAGAAAGACGGTAAAAGAAATATTAAATGAACTTGCTGAAGATTTTAAATCTGAAAGTAGAGGTATAAAGCTTATAAATATAGATGATTCATATCAATTTGTTACTAAGCCAGAAAACTCTGAATTTATACAAAAGCTGCTTAAAAAGAATAAAAGGCAGTCATTATCACAAGCTTCCATAGAAAGTTTGGCAATTGTAGCATATAAACAACCTATAACTCGTGTTGATATTGATGAAATCAGAGGAGTTAAATCAGAATCTGCATTACAAAGATTATTGGAACGTGATTTAATAAAAGATGTTGGAAGACTTGAAGTTCCAGGAAGACCTATATTATATGGAACCACAGATGAATTCTTAAGACAATTTGGTTTACAATCATTAAAGGAATTACCTTCTCTTGATTTATATGAAGACAGTGATGCAGATAATTCTTTAGAATTATTAAACTCAGCATTACAAGGAATTGAAGAAGAATAAAAGGAAGATTGTATCTTCTTCCTTTTATTCTTTTTTATTTTCTTTTTCACAGTCTTTATTATAGCTCTTAACAAAATCAAAAATTTGTGGAATATAATCAACTAATTTATCCATGGTAGAATCATGATCTACATTTAGAAGTCTAACAAAATCATCTTTAATAACTAAAAATGCTACTGGTTTTACGCTTACTCCTGCACCAGATCCACCTCCAAATGGATATCCACTTTCCTCAGTAGTTGAATCCTTTTCACCAAATTCACTTCCTCCAGAAGCAAATCCTAAGGTTACTTTTGATATGGGAATTATACACCCTCCATCTTGTAGTTCAACTACATCGCCTACAACGGTATTTACATCAATCATATCCCGTAAATTTTCCATTGTGCTTCTCATTAAATTTTCTAATTCATGCTTATTGGCCATACTATTTCCCTTTTAATGGGCACCTCCTCTAATAGGTATACTACTTTTTTTGATTAAAAATAACATATATATAATTTTTGCAATATTTATAGTTAATATACACATAATTGATATATTGATAATGTACTTATCTTTAAAAATTGGGTTAAATTTATTATCAAAGTTCTTTATTTTAAAAAAAGTTGATAATATTTTAAAGATGATTGGATTTAATGAATTTAAAAGTCCATAAAGTATAGCTGTACCTGCAGCATCATTAACAGAAAAATCAATATTGCTATTAACTTTAAAATATGGCTTATATCTATTATTAGATAGATTCTTAAATAAAAGTATCATAGAAAATTTAGTACCTCTTATCTTTTCTTGAGCCTTTTCTTCTACTTCTTCTTTTATATTGTGGCTAGTATCATACTTTTTCACTGTATCGTCCTTGATAAATTTTTTTATTATTCCACCATCAGAAGAAAGAAGGTTTATTTTATAAAATTTTATTTCATAAAAATCATCTAAATATTTTATAGATAGCTTTAAAGGAATGGGCATAAAAAGCAAGAATAAAAGCAAAAATACAAGTAATAAAACAATCATAGCACCTACTCCTAACATTGTTTTATATTATTTCCTTCATATGAAAAATTATACTTAATATTTTTTATAAAATAATGAGTAAAAATAGCTTTTTTGAAAAAACTATTTTCATAAATGGATTTAACTAGAGGGTGATTTTATGAAATTAACTAAATTTATATATTGCATTATATTTTTTACTATATTTTCTTTTAATTTATTAATGAGTCCAGTATATTCATTTAGTATTGAAGAAGATGATTTAGAAAATGATGCAGTTAATATGGAAAACACTAATAACTTTGAAAGTAATAGTTATTTAGTTGATAATTTAAGGGTAAATGCAAGATGTGCCATTGCTATTGATGGTGAAACAAATCAGATATTATTTGCACAAAATGCTTTTGAAATTGTCCCTATGGCAAGCACTACAAAAATTATGACAGCTTTAATTGCTATTAATTATGGTGATTTAGATAGAGAAGTTGTTATAAGCAAAAATGCAGCAAGTATAAGAGGCTCTAAAGTTGGATATTCTGCAGGTGAAAGTATAAAAATGAAAGAACTTATCTTCGGACTTATGTTTAAATCAGGTAATGATGCAGCTATTGCCATTGCTGAAGATATAGGCGGATCTGTTGAAGGATTTGCAAAGATAATGAATGACTTTGCCAATAGCCTTGGAATAATGTGTTCTAATTATGAAAGTCCACATGGGCTTGATAGTCAAAAACATTACTCTTCTGCCTACGACTTAGCAATACTAACATCTAAAGCAATGAAAAATGAATTATTTAGAGAAATTTGTGGATCAAAGACTATTGCTAAAGAAACTTATGGTTTTACAAGAGATTATCAAAATATCAATAAGATCTTGTGGAAAATCCCTAATGCAAATGGAGTAAAAACTGGTTATACAGGTCAAGCAGGTAAGTGTTTAGTTACATCTGTAAATCATGAAGGTAGAGACATAATAATAGTAGTATTAAATTGTACTGACAGGTGGAATCAAACTGAAAAAATATATAATCATGTATGTAGTAAGTATATCTTTAAAAATGATTCTACTAAAAATTTAGTAGAATCAATGGGTATGATTAAATTAGCATCAGTTTTAGATGAAAGTGATTTTGCTTATGGATTTAAAGAAAATGAAAAAATTGAAATAGAAGTTTTTTCTCCTATTGGTGATGTGCATAAAGGAGATACTTTAGGTAAGTTATCATTATATGATGAAAATACCGAGGTAACAAAAACAAATTTTAAAGCATGCAAAGATTTAAGCAAAGAATGTTTTGAAGAAATTATAAGTTAATGTAGTTAAAAATATAGTATTTATACTATATTTTTTTCTTTATGTATAGATTTATTTAGGTATAATAAGGTAAAATATCTTAGTAAGACATGTAAAGGAGAGAGAGAAATGAGTAAAATTAATAAACTTAATACATTAGCAGAAACTAAATTTTTAAGTCTATATAATGCTGAATATAGCAACAAAGGTGGTAATACAAAGAACTGGACAATAGCATCAAGAAAAGAAAAGAAAAACTTAGAAGAGGTTTATTTAAATAATAAAGAATTACAAGATGATGCTGTTTTAATAGTACCTTTCCATAAGGAAGAAGAAAAAATAGTAGTTATTAGACAATTTAGAGTACCAATAAACTCTTACATATATGAAATGCCAGCAGGACTTATAGATAAGGGGGAAGATACTTTAACATCATTAACAAGGGAATTAAAAGAAGAAACAGGGCTAGATGTTATAGAAATCTTAGAAAATACAGTTAAAGGACAATTATTCTTATCACCAGGTATGACTGATGAATCTGTTACTTCAGCATTTTGTACTTGTAGAGGTACCATAAGTAAAGGATATATGGAAGAAGATGAAGATATTGAACCAATTTTATTATCACAAAAAGAAGTACAAGAACTGTTAACAAAAGATGTAAAGTTTGATATAAAGTGCTATATATATTTACAGCAATTTGCAAGATTAGGAAAGAAAATGTTTGAGTAGAATAATTTTTTATAATTGATATTTACTAAGTAAGTATAAATATGTTATATTATAAAAAAAATTATTCTAAACTATTAACAAATGAAAATTTAAGGGGGAAAAACATGAAAGAAAAAGGTTACGGCTTATTTACCACCATTGCTATGATTATAGGGGTTGTAATAGGCTCAGGAATATTCTTTAAAAGTGATAATATCCTTGTAGCTACCAATGGAAGTATAGCATTAGGGGTATTAGTTTTTTGTATAGCAGCAATAGCAATAATATTTGGAAGTTTAACTATTTCAGAATTAGCAGCAAGAAACTCAGAAGCAGGAGGATTAATAGCATATGCAGAGCAATCATATAATAAATCAATTGCTTGTGCTTTTGGATGGTTCCAAACATTTTTATATTTTCCAACATTAATAGCTGTAGTAGCTTATGTTGCTGGGATTTACATATGTTTATTATTTGGAATTAATGGTTCATTAGAACTTCAGATACTAATTGGGTTAATAGTAATAGTAATGATTTATATATTAAATGGACTTTCATCAAAGTTAGGTGGGATTTTCCAAACTGCATCTACAATAATAAAATTAATACCTTTAATTTTAATTGCAATTGCAGGTATTATTTTTGGTGAGCCATCATCAATAACATCAGTTGAATTAAGTAGTGCAGTAAAATCTACTGGTTGGATTGCAGCTATTGCACCAATAGCTTTTTCATTTGATGGGTGGATTGTTTCTACTTCAATTGGACATGAAGTAAGAGATTCTAAAAGGAATTTACCAAAAGCTTTAATTATTGCACCAATTTCTATACTTATTGTTTATTTATTATATTTTGTAGGTATAAGTATTTACGTAGGACCTGAAACAATAATGAGTCTTGGCGATGCACATGTTGATTTAGCAGCTAATAATTTATTTGGTATGTGGGGTTCAAAAATTGTTTTAGTATTTGTAATAATATCTATAATAGGAACAGTTAATGGATTAACAATGGGAATAATAAGATTACCATATTCATTGGCTATAAGAGATATGTTCCCAAAATCAGAAGTCATTGCTAATGTTGATGAAAAGACTAAAATGCCAATTAATTCTACAGTAGTAAGTTTTATAATAAGTGTAAGTTGGCTTGCAATACATTATTTTACTACAAAAACAGGATTACTTCCTAATTCTGATATATCAGAAATTTCAATTACCATGAGTTATGTATTATATGCTTTACTATATGTTAAGGTATTACAGCTTGGTATTAAAAAAGAAATTAAAAGTGTAATTAGAGGTATTATAAACCCAATTCTTGCTTTATGCGGATCAGCAATAATACTATTGGGAAGTATAGGCAATAGTTTATTCTGGATATATGCAGTAATATGCTTAGGAATATTATTAAGTGCTGTTATATTCTGGAGAAATGTAAGTAAAAATGAATTAAGTAATAATCTTAGTGAAAATATATAGGAGACTGCCATATGGCAGTCTTTTTTTAACGCTTAGGAAGTATAAAATTATGGAAAATAATAATAAATAATACACAAAAAGTAAGAAATTTAATAACTTATATAGAGGATATTAATTTTTTTAGGAGTTAGAATGTTTAAAGAAAACATTGATTGTATAGATGCTGGTACAGAGTATTGCCCTTGTAAACTAGCAGAGTCTGGAGAATGTCTTCTTTGCTCACAACTTCACGGTAGTACATTTTGTGATTGTTTAAATTGGAAAGGTATTTGTATCTATCAGGAGTTTTATTATAACGGAAATAAAGCAAAAGAAGGACGAAAAACATATAATTGCATTGTTGAAGATAGAACTTTATATGATAATGAAGTTTTATTGATTAAGTTTAAAGCTCCCCATAAATTAGTAATAGATTTATCTAAGCCAGGAAGCTTTATTTTTATACGAACAGAAGAAAATATTTACTTTGATGTTCCTATTTCAATATTAGACGCTAATATTGACACCAATATTATATCTATCATGATTGAGATTAGGGGAGTTAAAACAAAGAAACTTCTAGAAATTAAGGAAGGTGGAAATATCACCATAAGAGGTCCTTATTGGAATGGTGTTTTTGGTGTTAAAAATATTAAAAAACAAAAAGATAGCAACGCTATTGTGTTAGCACGGGGAATTGGAATGGCACCAATGCTACCTGTTATTAAAAAACTTAAAGAAAATAATAATCAAGTGACTGTAATTTTAGATAAAGCTCCATTCAAGGATATTTATGTTACTGACTACCTTGAAGCATTAGAGATAGTTCCTCAAGAAATGAATTTAATTGATAAAGGGGAGTTATCTGCAGAAGCCAAAGTTTCAATTAAGTCACTAATTAAGTATAACAGTATAAATTTAATTCATATTGCTGGTGCAGATATCTTAACTTTTAAGGTAATAGATTATTTAGACGAATTAGAAAGAAAAGATATAGACTTATCATGCTGTAATAATTTTAAAATGTGTTGTGGAGAAGGTGTGTGTGGTAGCTGTACTACAAGATTTTCAGGCCATAGAGTAAAGAGATTCTGTAAGGTACAAGCAAATCCAAGAGACATTTTTGAGGGGAGGAGATTTATATGAAAATTGTTGTTATTGGAGGTGGATGGTCTGGTTGTGCAGCAGCAATTACTGCAAAAAAGGCAGGAGCTGAAGTTCATATATACGAAAAAACAGATTTGCTTTTAGGCCTTGGTAATGTTGGCGGAATAATGCGAAATAACGGTAGATATACAGCTTCAGAGGAACTTATAGCATTAGGCGGAGGAGATTTAATAAATCTAACAGATTTATATTGTACTCATAAAGATATAGATTTTCCAGGACATAAGCATGCCACATTATATGATGTAAATGTTATTGAAGGTCGTGTAAGAGAGTATATAATTTCATTAGGTATAAATGTTCATCTAGAAAAGCGTGTTCGTGATGTTGAAGTAGAGGATCACAAGATAAAAAGATTACTTTTAAGTGATGACAGCTATGTTGATGGTGATGTATTTATTGAAACAACTGGAACCACTGGACCAATGGGAAACTGTTTAAGATATGGTAATGGCTGTTCAATGTGTGTATTAAGGTGTCCATCTTTTGGTCCTAGAATAAGCATAAGTGAAAGATGTGGAGCTTTTGATATTCAAGGAGAGCGTAGCGGTGATGAATTAGGTGCAATGTCAGGTTCATGTAAGCTGGCAAAAGAAAGCTTATCTGATGATATTAGAAAAGAATTAAATGAAAAAGGTTTTGCAGTAATACCTTTACCAAAATCTCTTAGA
>OOCW01001175.1_pt1 | contig 19873 bp, 17 predicted proteins | sample 1671201 | NCBI WGS metagenome assembly OOCW01 (sample SAMN06348132, study PRJEB24527) | human gut metagenome | biome: human gut; feature: ankylosing spondylitis patient; material: feces | host: Homo sapiens | place: China | collected 2015-10
ACTTTTTCACTCGTTAAAAAGTTTTGAGAATATTTTATATTTTTGTTCATGTAATATCCCTTTTTATTTGCTGTGAATATTCGCTCATTTTTCTTCCTCAATAAAAACTCTACCAGCTAACCAACATTCGTCTAATTCATTTGGGAATAATTCAAGCTGGCGAATCATATAATGTGTACTTGGAATGTAATCAAAATAAAACAATAGTGCTAGATATAAACTCCATGGAATTGGGCGTGTCCGATTTTCGTAGGCACTATAAGTTTGTCGTGAAATACCAACAGCCGAAGCAATTTCTTCTTGTGATGCACCAACTTTTCCTCTGAGTGCGGGTAACTCAATCGCCAATTGAGTGGCCAAGTTCTCTTTCTCATCTTTACTAAAATTCCAAAACTGCTTATAAGCATCTCGCCCTACAAATTGAATCAATAAATCTCCTCCTGGGTATACTCTTTCGTAGAGTACATTACTCCACGAAAAAACACCGCCAAACACTGAAAACTCAGCATTATTTGACGGTGTTGACAATTTATTTGACGGCTAATAAATCAGAAAGCCGTTGCATATTTTCTCTTTTTAAATCCATGGATGGGTGTACATAGCGATTCATTGTAATATTCACGCTGGCATGACCCAATATTTCGCTGAGACTTTTTACATCGAATCCAAGCTCTATGCACCTTGTAGCAAATGTATGACGTAACGAGTGATAATTTGCGGAGGTGATTCCGCTGTTTTTCAATACCTTCTTAAAATGATTTTGCATGGTTCTTGGTTCTAATGGATTCTGATCGCTATTGGTTAGGATGTAGCCAGTAGAAGAAGCTTTGTGTGCTGTAAGAATAGTCATTAAGCCATGGGGTACTGGAATAGTACGGATGGAGCAAGCACTTTTTGGTGTGGTAACAACAATCCTTGTCTTGTATTCACTGTTGGTTCTATCTTGGATTCTCTGGAGCGTTTGATGCACGTGGATTGTGTAATCTGAGAATGAAACATCTTCCCATCGTAACGCACAAATTTCACCTACTCTGAGACCAGTGAATAAACATACTAATATACCAATATTGCAGGAATCAAGATTAGAATACAAGTATTGGCATAATTTTTCCTGTTCAGCACGACTCAAAACTCTCATTTCCTTCGTTTGACGTTTTATCTGTATAGATCGTGCGTCACAAGAAATGGCTTTCCCGTTTCGGGTGGCAAATTGTAAGATATTTCGAATTAGAGATAAAATATCTGAAACAGTTTTAGAGGAAAGTCCATTCTCCTTTAATCCACCAGAAACAAGGAAAAAATTACACTGCGTTTCAATAAACTCGTGTGTTATATCACGCAATTGTTTGCTTCCGAACACAGGAAGTATATACGAGTTGAGAAGATTCCTATATTTGTTGCTTGTAGATTCTTTCACTTTAGGACATATAGCTTGAAACCATTCCATAGCAACCTGTTCAAATTGATCTGAGCTAATTTCTGGATCGACAGTGACAGAATTACTCGTGCACGAACTTTGACTGATAAGTTTTGCTTTGACTTCTCGATATGATTTTGCATAAACATAACCGTAATTGGCTTTGCCTGTAGAAGATCGGGACTTAATGTATCTTCCTTCCCATCTGCCGTCTTTCCTTTTGTAAATATTTTCTCCTTTTCGTGCCATAAGGTACACCTCCTTCAATATGACTATAATTCTGACGGCAAATTGTGACTTTGGAACTTCCTAAGACGGATTTTTGCGCAAAACCTCGTGTTTTATGTCCCTAACATATTGACAAACAGTGCGACAACTTGTAAAATAGAGATGTAAATTAAAAAAAACAGAGAAGAATGCGATTCGTGGAGTAATGTACTCTACGAATTTTTTATTTTAAAGAACCTCAAGATAGCTCATATTGTCGTCTTGGGGTTCTTTTCATTCTATCATTTAATGCAATCTGCCTATAAAATTTTATCATATTGCATTTATAAATGCAACTTGCACCCAATGTTGGTTGTTGAGATTTTTGGTACATTTTATAATGTATAGCAGAATCATACACAGCATGGAGGTGATTGAAATGCAACCGGAAGTTGACTATATAAAAATCGGTCAGCGCATTAAAGCTGCTCGCCAGGAGAAGGGATACAGCCAAGCAGACTTGGGTGCGTTGGTTGGTTGCTCGAACAATCATATGAGCCATGTTGAAGTTGGACAGACGAAAGTTTCTTTGGCAATGCTTCTAAAACTGGCATTCGTCTTGGAAAAGAACTTTGACTATTTTTTGCTGGATACCCCATATGCAAAATGCGACAGCATCATCGATGATGAGATTGCTGCAAAACTGAAAAAGTGTAATGTAACAACATTGATAACCGTAGGAAAGATGATTGATGTCTTGATTGACCAGCAAGAGATGATAAAAAAAGCGGAGCTTGATTGATATAATGAAAAAGAAGCCCATTGACGGTTCTGAGTGAACTGCTGTGGGTTTCTTTTGTTGCAATACAATATACTGATCCTTTAAGAAACAAAAAGTCCACCAGTCATGATGCACTGCGCATCGTACTGGTGGACTTTTTCTGTAAAGATATAAAAATAGATATTCATATATCGCCATAACTAATGTCGTTATCGTAGGCATGAAGATCTTCTTTCAGGAAATCTGCTTTACGAATATACATCGAATTTACCAGCTCTCCTTTTTCGTGGAGCAGGCTGAATTTGTAGTCTAATAATGCTGCCGGTACATAGAGCATTTTAGCCGTTTCAAAAAATGTGTGTTCCGAAAGGCATTCCAGAACTTCCCCATCTTCTAACAGAAGCTCCGCCGCAAAAAAGTTTGCTTCATTTTCTTCGATTGATCTATCATCAAAAACTTCCATTTCTTGAAAGCCGTGCATCATGGCGATTTTTGTATGCAGGACAGCGTGTCCTAATTCATGTGCGACTAAGATACGTTCCAGGATGCCGTTCACATTGTGATCTATCACGATATTCTTCTGTCTGGACTGGTAATAGAAGAAGCCCTTCAATTTCTTCTGTAAATCGTAATAGTGGATTTTGATACCTAACAGCTGACATAGTTCGTAAGGGTCTCTGGTGTGATATTTTCGCACAAGCTTATCGACAGTTTCAATGATATGCTCTGCCGTTTTCATTTGCTTCACCTCCGAATCGCACACAGAAAACATATTCTGTGCTTGAGGATTTTACTCTTTATCTTTATGCTTTCTGTATTTCTTCGGAGTGTACTTTTCCCGTGCTGTTTTCTTAGAGTCCATATAAACTGACATAATCGCCTGGAAGAATACATCTTTTGCGTCCTCGTCCAATTCTCCACCGGCAAACAGAGAATTTACACGACCCAGCACTTCCTGAGCTTCTTTTGCTCCCTTTGAACCGAAGTTTTCCTTTGCCTCTAAAATAAACATATCCTGATCTATATGGCTCTGGCTGTCCGTTTCAGATTCATCCAAAAGATAGGACACAGAGATATGCAGCGCTTCAGCAAGTTTTCTGATGTTGCTTTTTCTGGGGAGTGTTCCGAGCTGCTCATAGGTGTAAAGGGATCTTTCGGAAATGCCGGTCATCTGGGCAAGCTCCGTTTGAGATAGGTTCATAGCCAAACGAGCTTCTTTAATTTTTTCTCCAAATGTCATGGTACTGTCCTTCCTTTCAAAAAATATTTATTCGTAACTTCCGATTATTTGTTGACAAACTTCTGGAAAATGCTATAATGAGAATCAGAACAGAAGTATTAGTTCCACTTAATTATATATCGGAACTTTTATAAAGTCAAGAACTTCCGATTTTGCTTCTGTTATTTTAATCAAATATCGGAAGTTATAGTCATTCTTGTCCCATGGTATTTGTTTCCCTTTAGCCAAGTGACAGGAGTTAGAAAGGAATTCTTATTTTATGGATTAGGCTGAAAGGAGATTCTGAATGAGCAGATATAATACACAGGTATTAAGCAATATTCGAATGCTTTGCCGGATGCAGAACATTGACGAAAAGGTTCTGTATGAAAGAGCAAAGCTGATTTTATCCATATATCGAGAGGTGTGCTGGTCTACTATTGATCGTGCGAATGATGTATGTGATACCCTTATTTGTACTTACGGTGACAGCTTAGATCCGCCTGCATGAAGAACGGAGAGCTTGACTATGTATGGCTCTGGATACTCTGCGGGCTGCCGTTTGGCCTCCATCGGATGTGCCTCTGGATCGTGCCGGGCGGCGGCTCCCTGGGTGGAGGGATCGCCTTGTTTGCATTGAACTTTATTATCGGCGGTGTAATCGGCGGTTTCGTTCTGGCCTGGCGGCTTATTGTGGCGGTGTGGTATGTGCCGCTGACAGTGTACCGGCTGATCGTTGGATGATTTTCTTGCGTCATGGAAATATGGAAAACTGCCGCTCGTGCCGATGGAAAAACCATTCACAACCTGATGGAAAAAGACAAGCCTTTTCCCACAGGCCTGCAAACAGCTTTCCCACAGCCTCACAATCCTGGCAGTTTACACACATTCCCACAACGCCTACTACGACGAAATTTGCTTCTCTTATAGAAATAGAACCCCTTTCATGGTAAAATGAAAATACATACTCTAAGGAGGTTGAAGCGCATGGACGAAAGCAATTCCATCCAGCTTTTTGAAGATAGAAAAATACGCACCGCATGGGACGAAGAACAGGAAGAATGGTATTTCTCTGTTGTGGATGTTATCGCCGTCCTGACAGATAGCTCCAATCCAACAGACTATCTCAAAAAAATGCGTAAGCGTGATGAACAGCTTGCAAGCTACCTGGGGACAAATTGTCCCCAGGTAGCAATGATGGGCGCAACAGGCAAAAAGCGTAAAGTGCTGGCGGCAACGGCCGAAAAACGACTTCAAAAATTAAACGGCGGAGGCAATAGTGCTGAGTAAAAACAGCGGACGGCCGTCTGCGTTCAGGCGCTTTCTGGAAAGCGACCTAATGTGGAAGTTTCTGCATTCTCCGGCTGCGATTATCAGCTTTGTAATTTGTGCCGGACTTCTGCTCTCTGCTTTCTTTGCAAGCTGGATTGCGCCCTATGATCCGTTTGATCTGACGGCATTTGATCTGTCGGACGCCTTTTTGCCTCCGGCCTGGATGGAGGGAGGCAAGTGGCAGTTCCTGCTGGGAACCGATGATCAGGGAAGAGATCTGCTTTCAGCTATTCTGTACGGCCTTCGGGTCTCGTTAGAGATCGGCTTGTCTTCCGTATTCATTTCTGTCGCCCTAGGTGTCTCTCTCGGTTTGATTTCCGGCTATGCAGGCGGAATCACGGATGCGGTCATCATGCGTTTCTGCGACGTGATGCTGAGCTTCCCGGCGATTCTTCTGGCACTGCTGATCGACGGAATTATCCGAGTGATTCTTCCCGAGAATATGCATGATCAGGCCGCATACGGCGTGCTTATTTTTGCGATTTCTCTTTCCGGCTGGGTGCGCTATGCCCGCACGGTCCGAGGTGCGACGTTAAGTGAGAAGAAACGTGATTATGTTCAGGCGGCTAAGCTTTTCGGCGTGAGCCCCACACGAATCATGTTTACGCACATCCTTCCCAACGTCTTAGGTCCGGTCTTGGTGCTTGCCACGGTTCAGGTAGCATTGGCGATTATTACGGAAGCAACCTTGTCGTTTCTGGGTGTCGGAGTTCCTCCGACGACGCCGTCTCTTGGTACCTTGATTCGCATCGGCAATGAGTTTTTATTCTCGGGCGAATGGTGGATCACGATTTTCCCCGGCGTTGCACTTATTCTCTTTGTGCTGTCCGTCAATATGCTGGGGGACTGGCTGCGCGACGCTCTTAACCCGAAACTTCAGTAACTCTTATGAATCATCAGCCGCTTTTAGAGGTTCGGAACCTCAAAGTAGAAATTCCGACAAGAAAGGGAACTCTGATTGCTTTAGAAGATGTCTCTTTTAGTTTGAAGACCGGAGAGATATTAGGTGTTGTCGGGGAGTCCGGGGCCGGCAAGTCCATGGTCGGTAACTCCATCATCGGTCTGCTCGGAAAACCGGCACATATCACTCACGGAGAGATCCTTCTGGAAGGAAAGCGCATCGACAACCTGTCCGATGATGAAATGGAAAAGATCCGCGGCAAAAGTATCGGCGCGATTTTCCAGGACCCGTTAACCAGTCTGAATCCACTTTTTACGATCGGTGATCAATTAATCGAAACAATCCGTATTCACTCCAATCTGAGTGAGAAAGAGGCGAGGGAAAGGGCCATTCGTCTGTTGGAGGCGACCGGCGTGCCGGCTGCGGACAAACGAATGGACAACTATCCTCATCAGTTCTCGGGAGGCATGCGTCAGCGCGTGGTCATCGCTTTAGCGCTTAGCGCAGATCCTAAGCTGATCATTGCCGACGAACCCACGACGGCGCTGGATGTTTCGGTGCAGGCCCAGATCATCGAGCTTCTTAAGAAGCTTTGCGAAGAAAACGGAACAGCGGTTATTTTGGTGACCCACGATATGGGTGTCATCGCAGAGACGGCGGATCGCGTTGCCGTGATGTATGCGGGACGGCTCGCTGAGATCGGTCCTGTGGAAGAAATGATTCACGACGCAGAGCATCCATACACGATCGGTTTAATGGGTTCGATACCGAAAATCGGAGACGAACAGGATCGGCTCTCCCAGATCCCGGGCGCCATGCCGCATTTGACCGAAGTTCCGTCGGGATGTGCGTTTCATCCCCGCTGTCCGCTGGCAGAGGAACGCTGCATTCGTGAGCGCCCCGGCCTTCAGCCATGCGGCAATAAGTTAGTGGCCTGCTGGAAGGCAGGTCGTCAGAATAAACGCATGCAGTTCCCGCAGGAACCCTTCACCATCAGAGCGCCTGAGGATATGCCAAGATGAGAAACGATAATGTAAAGTGCACTCAGTCCGTACTGGTCAAGGTGCAGGATCTCAAGAAATACTTTGATGTATCGCCTTCCTTGCTCACACGAGTGGTTGAAAGAAAACCTCGGGCGCTGCTTAAGGCAGTGGACGGAGTTTCCTTTGAAATTCGCCGAGGCGAGACATTAGCCCTGGTAGGGGAGTCCGGCTGCGGAAAATCGACCACTGCACGAATGCTGGTAGGGTTGGACAAACCGACAGCAGGTACGGTAGAAGTCGATGGGAAAGACTTGTACGCGTCTCGAGGAAAAGATGAGAAACTCGTGCGCGGGAAAATTCAGATGATTTTCCAGGACCCTTATGCGAGTCTCAATCCTCGCTGGAAAGTCGGACGGATCGTCGCGGAGCCCATCATCGCGCAAAAGGTTATTAAAGATCCGAAAGAAATCGAAAACCGCGTGAATTCCGTTCTTCATCTTGTCAATCTTTCAAAAGAAGACAAGGACAAATATCCGCACCAGTTTTCCGGCGGTCAGAGACAGAGAATCTCTATCGCGCGAGCAATCGCCATTCATCCGGAGTTTCTCGTCTGCGACGAGCCGACCAGTGCACTGGATGTCTCCGTTCAGGCCCAGGTGCTGAATTTGATGCAGAACCTGCAGAGAGAGGTAGGCTTAACTTATTTGTTTATTTCTCACAATCTTTCGGTTGTGCACCACATCAGCGATCGCGTCGGCGTGATGTATTTGGGGCGCCTGGTTGAGCTAGCAGATAAGCGAACGCTCTTTAACGAACCTCGACATCCTTATACGAGGATGCTTTTGGACGCCATTCCGGATCTGAGTCAGACGCATCGGAGACGCACGCCGATTTCGGGCGAAGTGCCTAATCCGCTGTCTCCGCCCACAGGCTGTCCGTTCCATCCCCGCTGTCCGCTTGCCAATGAACGCTGCCGCAAGGAAATGCCGCTCAGACAAATGATTGATTCACACGGGTCCTTTGCGGAAGTTGCCTGCCACGCAGCAGAAGAAGGCAGGTTGTAATTTTTCTTTGCGGCCGACGGCACAGACGTAAAAAAGAGAAATCCACAGTTTTTCAAACTTGCTAAACTTAAAGTTTCAGATTTGCGTCTGTGCAGATTGTTATCGTCGTGTAAGCCTGGAATGATTTATCGTAAAGCACTCACATCCGAGTTATCTAATACCGCGGGAGGAGCATTTACTGTGCTCTTCTCGATTGTCGTTACTATCGGGCTTGTACGAATTTTGAACCAAACCGCAGGCGGCCGTTACGACACAGGTTCTATCTTGGAAGTGGTCGCTTACACTTCTCTGATTAATCTGCCTGCGCTTATCTCCCTAGCTTTATTTTTAGCGGTCTTTATGACCTTGAACCGTTATTGGCGCGACAGCGAAATGTTCGTCTGGTTTTCTGCCGGCGGTTTGAGTCTGACTTCCTGGATTCGTCCGGTTCTGCGCTTTGCTCTTCCGGTTGTTCTTGTCGTTGCCGCTTGTTCGATTGCCGTTTCTCCTTGGTCAAGAGCTCAGGTTCAGGCCTATCGTGATCGTTTTGCTCAGAAAGAAGACATCAGCAAACTTTCTTCTGGCCGATTCATCGAGGCAAAAAGCGGCCGTCAGGTCTTCTTCTTAGAAGGTGTCGATCAGGAAAAGGGCAAGGTTAAAACGCTTCTGATGGTGGAGCTCAAAAAAGACGGCTCCCGTTCCGTGCTCGTCTCCGACCGCGGTCATATTGAAAACAAACCGAACGGAGATCGTTACATTGTTCTAGACGACGGCCGGAAATACGATACAAAGCCGTCGGGTCTCGGAGCATCGGTTTCCGACTTTAGGGAATACGAAATCAGAATGGATAGTTCGCCGTCAGAGGTCGGTGCGAATAAAAAGCTCAACGCCATGCCGATCGAGGATCTGATAAAGAGAACAGACAATCGGGCAGCTTCCGAGCTGTTTTGGCGAATATCCTGGCCTCTTGTCGCGCTGAATCTGGCACTGCTTGCTATCCCGCTTTCCTATAACAATCCGCGCTCCATGAAGTATTACGGACAGACAGCAGCCGTGCTGATCTTCATCCTTTACCTGAATGCGCTGTCGATTTTCCAGACTTGGATCACACAAGGAAAAGTCGGCATATTGGGTGCGACTTTGTACATGAATGTTCCGGTCGCGGTTCTGACCACCTTCCTGTTCTATCGCCTAATGACGATAAATCAAGGGCGTTTTGATGCTTTCATTTATTGGTTGCAGAAGCCCTTCAGAGCATTAGCAGGGAAGTTTAAGCGCAAGAAGGAGACACCATGAAAATCGTCTCCCGAATGATTTTTGCCCAGATCATGAAGAGCTCCCTGTTTGTTCTTCTGGCTCTGGTTGCTCTGTTTGCCTTTTTTGACTTGATCGGCCAGTCCGGCAATATCGGCACTTCTTACTCGATGGGACAAGCGTTCCTGCTGACGGCGCTGATTCTGCCGACGCGCTGCTATGAAGTGCTGCCGATTGCCGTGATGCTGGGCTCCATTTTTACGCTCTCGCGACTTGCCTCAACGAGCCAGTTTACGGTCCTGCGCGTTTCCGGCATCGGACCGTGGCGATTCTGCGGCATGCTTTTGATGCCCGGTATCGTCCTTGTAATCTGCGCTTATCTTCTCGGAAATCTGGTTGCGCCTCCGGCTCAGCGACTGGCAAAAGAATTCAAACTGGATATCAGCGGCTCAGCTTTTACCGGCAAAGAGCTTGATTCCGGTATTTGGGTTCGCGACGTCCAGCGCAATGAAGCGGGCGAGCCGAAGAAAATCAGTTTTGTAAATGTTCAAAGACTCCGTCCGGGCGAGGCTGCCTATGACTGGGTTATCTATGTCTTTGATCGTCCCGATCATCTGACGTCGATTGTGACGGCTAAGAGCGGTACGTATTCCGAGCAGGAAGGTTGGGTTCTCCACGACGTGGTTGAAGAAACCGTGCCGACACTTCCCAAAGAATCCAGAGAACAGACCCAGGCGAGGGTAGAGCGGAAGGTTATGAAGTCGATGGTCTGGGGCAAGAGCTTAGACGGCAACATTTTCGGCCTGCTGATGATTAAGCCCGAAGACATGTCTCTGCAGGAGCTTCATTACTACATCGAATATCTGAAGGAAAACGGACAGACTTATAAGCGCTTTGATACGGCGTTCTGGTCCAAGGCCTTCTATCCGCTGGCAATCTTAGTCATGCTGCTGCTTTCGATGCCTTTTGCATACCAGAACGCCCGAGCGGGCGGTATGGCCATTAAGATTTTCTGCGGCATTATGATCGGCATCTTCTACTACGCGCTGAACAATCTCTTCGCGTTTATGAGCGCGTTGGACAGTGTGCCGTCCATTATTTCGGCGATCCTGCCCTCGGTCATGATGACGCTCGCTGCCATTATTGCCATGTGGTACGTGGAGCGAAGGTCCTAGCAACAGATACAGCAAAAGCGCCGATTCGGCGCTTTTACTGTTGCAGGAGACTGAAAAAATCAGTCTTTTTCTTCCTTTTCTTCCTCTTTTGTTCGTTCTTTGATGTCTTGAATAATGCGTTCTGCTGCGAGCATATCTTCTTCTTTACGGAGGTTCTCTGCAATGACGCAAAGCGACTTTTCAAGGTTATCCAGTTCTTCCTGACTCAAACCGACGAGCGCTCTGTCCTGCATGCGCTTCATATTGGTTTTCAGGCCTCGTTCAATATCGCAGCCCTTTTTCGTTAATTTGACATATTTGCAGCGAAAATCGGCGGGGCTGTTTTTACGCGTAATGAACCCCTTCGCCTCGAGACGCTTCATCAAACCAGTAATTGTGGGGTGAGACAACAGCAGCGCGGCCTGAACGCTTTGCTGGGTTACCTCATGTTTACGGTTTTTGAATAGAAACATCATGACGCTTGCCTGAGATGAGGTAATCCCCAAAGCATCAAAATCTGCATTGCGGCACCGCTCCATCTGGTTATAAACGTAACGAAGGACTTTCAAAACGCCTTTCTCGTACTGATCACTCACTTTAAACTCCCACCTTTAGAGCGAGAAAACTGCGTTCACTCACCCTTATGAATGAACAAATTATATGAATTAAAAAAATAAGCGTCCTCTGTGGGACGCCTATAGTGGGAGAATGAAGAAATCAGATTACGCAGATTGAGTTTTCTTCAGTTTTGCCGTTTCCATGAACTCCTTCAAGGCTTCGGCTGTGTGGGTTGAAGCCCTGAGTAAACGCTGGGGTGGGCCGGCAAAGACATTTTTACCGCCTTGACTGCCCCCTTCAGGACCCATATCGATAATCCAGTCGGCTTCTGCGATCACATCCAGGTTGTGCTCAATGACAATCACCGTGTTGCCGGCATCCACAAGTCGATGCAAAACTTTTATCAATTTATCGACATCAGCCATGTGGAGTCCGACGGTCGGTTCGTCAAGAACGTAAACCGTTTCCGGCAGCTTGCGGCCGCCCTTGCGGATGTCATCCTTAACTTTGGAGAGCTCGGTGACGAGCTTGATACGCTGGGCCTCACCGCCCGAGAGCGTCGGAGACGGCTGACCCAGAGTCAGGTAACCGAGGCCCACGTCCTGCATCAGTTTCAGCGGATGAAGAATAGACGGGACCGAGGCGAAGAACTCAACGGCTTCGTCGACTTCCATCTTGAGGACTTCGCCGATGCTCTTGCCTTTCCACTTCACTTCTAAGGTCTCTTCGTTAAAGCGCATCGAGTCGCAAACGTCGCAGTGAACCTTCACATCCGGAAGGAAGCTCATTTCCAAGGTTTTAATGCCTTGGCCTTCGCAAGCTTCGCAGCGGCCGCCCTTCACATTGAAAGAGAAGCGGGAGGCGGTATAACCGCGAGCCTTGGCTTCTTCAGACTGAGCGAAGAGTTTGCGTATGTCGTCCCAGAAACCGATGTAAGTGGCCGGGCACGAACGCGGAGTCTTGCCGATCGGCGTTTGGTCTACTTCAAGGATGCGGTCAACGGTTTCCCAGCCTGAGATGCCTTTGCAGCCTTCCGGCGTCGGAACGGACTTACCTTTCTCGCGAACCAAGGCAGCCATGTTCTTTAAGAACACTTCGCGGGCCAAGGTCGACTTGCCGGAGCCCGAGACGCCTGTCAGGACGGTGAGACGTTTGAGCGGGAAAGAAGCGGTCACATCCTTGAGGTTGTGAGAATTGGCTCCTTGAACGGTAATCATCGGATCGGATTTCAGCGTACGGCGCTTGGCTTTGCAGGTATGCTGCAGCGGATGCTTCAGGTAGTAGCCGGTCAAAGACTTCTCGGATGCTTCAATATCTTCCACCGAGCCTTGCGCAATCAGCTGACCGCCGCGAGTACCGGCGCCCGGTCCGATATCGATTACATGGTCGGCACTGAGAATCGTTTCCTCATCATGCTCTACTACCAGCAAAGAGTTGCCTTTGGAGGTGAGTTGCTCGAGCGCAGACAGCAGAATCTTGTTGTCACGCGGATGCAGACCGATGGTCGGTTCGTCTAAGACGTAGCAGACACCCTGAAGGTTTGTGCCGAGTTGAGAAGCTAAGCGGATGCGCTGAGCTTCACCGCCGGAGAGCGTCGGAGCCGAACGATCGAGATTCAAGTAGGAGAGTCCGACTTCTTTTAAGAACGACAAACGAGAGCGGATTTCCTGCAGTGCATCACGAGCGATATCGGCTTGACGGCCGGTGAGCTCAATCGTGTTGAAATAATCTGCCGCCTGATCAATCGTCATCGCAGCTACTTCCGCGATGGACTTGTCATTGAAACGGACGTTGAGCGCAACCAGATTGAGTCGCTGACCGTGACAGTCCGGGCAAATGACCAGTTCTTCGGACATGGCTTCGGCCGTCAATTCACCGGTGTTCTCGTCGACAGCAAGCGCATTTTGGAAGGGCTTGAAGCCGTTGCCCATGCAGGTCGGGCACCAGCCGTGCTTGGAGTTGTAGGAGAACAAGCGCGGGTCAAGTTCAGGGAAGCTCTTCTGGCAGTTCGGGCAGTTGGAGGTCGACGAGAAGGTGCGTTTTTTGCCCTTTTGTTCGATATCCAAAATTCCTTTGCCGAAGTCCAGCGTGACAGCGACGAGCTGTTTGATCTCTCCTTCGTTCTCCGGCGTGACCTTCACCGTGCCGGTAGGCAGATCAATGTTGTGTTCTGTGAAACGAGACAAGGAAGGGAAGCGGAGTGTAGAGACTTTTTCCCCGTCCACAATCAGGTGCTCATAGCCTTTGTTTCTTGCCCAAACCGCCAGGTCCTTGTAGAAGCCTTTACGGTTTTTGACCAAGGGTGCGAGGAAGGTAATTTCCTTACCCTTATAAGTCTTCATGATCGAGGCAAAAATCTGATCCTTAGACTGCTTGATGACCGGCACATTGCAGGTCGGGCAGTACTGGGTGCCGAGCTTCACATAGAGCAAACGCAGGAAATGATAAATCTCCGTCATTGTGGCGACGGTGGATTTCTGGCCTCCTCGAGAGGTGCGCTGTTCAATCGCAACCGTCGGCGGAATACCGTAAATCGCGTCAACGTCCGGCGCGCCTGCGGGCTGCACCATGGATCGAGCAAAGGCGTTGAGCGATTCCAAATATCTGCGCTGACCTTCGTTGAAGATCAAATCAAAGGCCAAGGTGGATTTACCGGAACCCGAGACGCCTGTGACGACGGTGAACTTGTTGCGCGGGATCTGGAGAGACAAGTTCTTCAAATTGTGCTCACGCGCATTGACGACCGTGATGGCATCTTTGGGGTAGGACAGGGCCTTCGGTTCTTCCTGCGGCTTGAAGTCCGTGAAGTAAGCGCTCGGATTTTTCTCTTTGAGGGCCTTGTTATAAGCAGCTAAAGCCAGTCCGGTCGGTGTGTCCTTGATGCGGAAGTCTTTCGGCGTACCAGCAAAGAGTTCGCGTCCGCCGCGCTCACCGCCTTCCGGTCCGAGCTCGATAATCCAGTCGGAGGCGTTAATCACGTCAAGGTTGTGTTCAACCAAAAGAACGGAGTGGCCGGACTGAACGAGTTCCTGCAGGGACTTCATCAGCTTGAATACGTCGTCGAAGTGCAGGCCGGTCGTGGGTTCGTCAAAGATAAAGAGCGTGTGTTTGCTCTCTCCTTTGAGGGCATCAGCGAGGTGCTTGGCGAGCTTGAGACGCTGGGCTTCGCCGCCGGACAAGGTCGGAATCGGCTGGCCGAGCTTGAGATAATCCAAGCCGACTTTAACGAGCGGCTCAAGATTACGCACGATTTCCTTGTTCTCTTTGAAGAACTCAATCGCTTCAGCGATCGTCATGTCGAGCACTTCGGCGATGTTGGCCTCTTTGCCGTTACGAGACAGCTTGACCTCGAGGATCTCATTGCGGTAGCGGGTGCCTTTGCATTCCGGGCAGCTTAAATACACGTCGGACAAGAACTGCATTTCGATGTGTTCAAAACCGCTTCCGGAGCAGGCGGGGCAGCGGCCTGTTCCCGAGTTAAAGGAGAATGTTCCGGCTTCATATTTACGCTTCTTGGCTTCCGGAGATGCGGCAAAGAGACGGCGGATGGTTTCGAACGCACCCATGAAAAGTGCCGGTGTGCTTCGTGTCGTTTTACCGATCGGAGACTGATCGACGAAGGAAACGTCGCTGATGTTTTCGGTTCCGAGGAGCTTCTCAAATTTGCCCGGGGCTTCCGTGGACTTACCTTTGGCTTTCATCAGAGCCGGTACCAGGATGTCCTGAACCAGCGTGGACTTACCGGAACCCGAGACGCCGGCAATACACACGACTGAGTGCAGCGGAATGCGGATGTCTAAGTTTTTGAGGTTGTGCTCGGAAGCGCCCAGCAGAACCAGCGCCGGGTTGGCCGGGTTGATGCGTTTTTGGGCGGAATGCGGGAAGGTTCTTTCACCGCGGAGGTAGGAACCCGTGAGCGTACGTGCCTTTTTGAGCTCTTCGGGCGTGCCGTCAAAGACGATTCTGCCGCCGTTGGCGCCGGGTCCGGGGCCCATATCAATAATGCGGTCGGCTGCGAGCATGACTTGAGGATCGTGTTCCACAACGACTAAGGTATTGCCGGCGCGGCGCAGACGCTTCATGACGGAGTTCACGCGATCCATATCCTGAGGATGCAGACCGATAGAAGGCTCGTCGAGTACGAACAAGGTGTTGACCAGCGAAGTGCCGAGTGCGGTGGTCAGGTTAATACGCTGAACTTCTCCGCCGGAAAGTGTGCGGCTCTGACGGTCAAGATTGAGATAACCGAGGCCGACTTCCGTGAGGTAACGCAGGCGGGAGCGGATTTCGTCGAGCAGCATGCCGCAGCCTTCTTCGAGTGCCGGAGAAAGTTTGAGCTCATCGAAGAAGATTCTGAGTCGTTCGATCGGAAGCAGCATCAGATCACGGATATTTAATCCGGGCAGATCGCGAAGAATAGCGTCGGAGAAAGTAGCATTGGCAGGACGCCAGCGCTGATGAGAGCCTAACGCATGATCGGCGTTTTCTTTGGTGCCGATGCGCCAAAGAAGCGCGTCGGGTTTGAGACGAGCGCCGTGGCAGTCCGGGCAGGCCGTATAGCTGCGATAGCGGGAGAGCATGACACGGACGTGCATCTTGTAGGCTTTCGTTTCGAGCCATTCGAAGAAATGCTTAATGCCGTACCACTTCTTAGAGCGGAAGCTTGTCCATTTCGGATCGCCGAAGCAGACCCAGTCCTTTTCTTCCTGAGTCAGATCACGGTAAGGCTTGCTGACATCCAGACCTCGTTCGGCGGCATAACGCAGGAGGTCGTCCTTGCATTCGGAGTAGCTTTCCGTATTCCAGGGTTTGACGGCACCTTCTTTAATGGAGAGGCTTTCGTCGGGAATGACCAGACCATAGTCCACGCCGATGATTCTTCCGAACCCGCGGCAGGTGTCGCAGGCACCTAACGGAGAGTTGAAGCTGAAAGTCGAATCATGGGGACGCGCATAGGTAATTCCGCACTCAGGGCAAGTGAGTGCAGCGGAGAATTTCCAAACTTCCTCTTCAGATCCGGGAACGCGGACTTTGAGTTCCATCAAACCTTTGCCGAGACGAAGCGCGGTTTCGACAGCTTCAACGGCGCGGCTGCGGGGAACCGACGGTTTAAAGCGGTCGGCAATGACCTCAATATCCGAGCCGTTTGTTTTGTCCTGAGAAACGACAGTGCAGCGTGTAAAGCCCTGAGCCTCCAAACCGGCAATGGCCGTTTCGGGAGGAAGAGAGGCTGGGACGTGCACATGGAAGCACACGCTTAGGCGTGCGTCCGGAGAAACGTTTTCTAAGCGCTCGGCGATGTCTTCCCAGATGTCCTGAGGGCTTTCTTCACGCACGGGGCGGCCGCAGCAGCGGCAGTAAAGTGAAGAAGCCTGAGAAAAGAGCATCTTCAGATGATCGTTGATCTCAGTCATCGTGCCCACGGTCGAGCGAGAGTTTCTGACCGGATTGGTCTGGTCAATCGCGATAGCGGGCGGCACGCCCTCGACTTTGTCGACCTTCGGGCGGTCCATACGGTCCATGAACTGGCGAACGTAGGGGCTGAAGGTTTCGACATAGCGGCGCTGGCCTTCGGCATAAAGAGTGTCAAAAACCAAAGAGGATTTACCCGAGCCGGAGACGCCGGTGACGACGGTTAATTTGCCGTGTTCGAAAGAAACGTCGATATTTTTTAAGTTGTTTTGTTTTGCTCCGCGGACGGAGATAAATTCTTTTGCGTTGTTCTTAGTCTGCATGTTCTTCCAAGTTAACGGAGTAGGCCGCCTATAGTGGAATCCGAAGGTGAGTTTTAAAGACGGCACTTTGGTAGCGTCAACTATACTCTCGTTAAGATTTCAAGAAAATCAACGAGTTGTGAGGAAATGTTTGAAATCGAAACGAAAAGAAACGCAAACGGCAGGCAAAAAAAATAAACCCGCCTCGGCATTTGTCGGGCGGGTGTCGGACTCAGTGAAGAGTCTTCGATTGCATCAAGCAGAAAAGAGGATTAATTGCCTCTGCGCTTTGCAGCATTGTCTTTGACTTGACGGGCCAAAGAGTCAAAAGCAGCGCGAACGGCTGCGTGGGCATCTTCGTTCTTCGTGTTCATGATGAATTCGTGGCCGGGAGCGTTGAGAGAAACGCGAACGCTGCATTCTCTGCCCTGGTTCTGGTGGCGCCCTTCGCTTTCAACAGCGACGCGGCAACTGATCAGATCAGCATCAAATTTGTGGAGTCCTTCGACTTCTTTTGCGATTAAATTTTCAAGAGCTTCGGAACGATCGATACCGTGGAAACTAACTTGCAGTGGAAGCTTCATATAATCCTCACTTTCTTTTTAAAACTTCTACCCCCAATTGTTTCATATTTTTCGAATAATTGTTAGGGATTTTTAAATTCCCAATTTTGGAGCAAAATAGAAGAAGTTGTGTTTTCACCGAATTTCAATGGAAAATAAACGAAGTTAATCAAAATTCGGTGTTTAACTAAGAGAAAACCCCTCCTTGCTTAATTCTCTAATTCTCGCATCCGCCTCTGTTAAGGCGTTTTAGACTGCAAAAAAGGACGGATATCGGCATTTTTTAGACTGAATTCGTTCAATAAGGCACAAAAGAAATCAATCTCGGCAGATTCTTTTACAAGAGCGCGAAGAAAATTCGGACATCGGGCGGCGGGTTGTGTTAGTTTGACATTACTAATCCGGCCGTCTCTCTGTTTCGGGGCCGGAAAACCGATCAAAGTATTCAATGAGGTTCGCCCGAATGCATGGAACCACAGAATTAATAGCTTCTCTGGACTTAGGGACGACAAGCGCCCGTGCGATTATTTTTAATGCAGAGGGGCGCCCTCTGGCAGCGAGTCAAAAACCTCTGACTCAGTATTTTCCGCACGACGGCTGGGTCGAGCAGGATGCCGAGGAAATCTGGCAGAAGCAAAAGGAATGTTTGTTAGGCACCTTGGCTGATCTTAAGCTGTCCGGGTCTGGACTTCGGGCGTTAGGCATCACGAATCAAAGAGAGACCACCATCGTATGGTCCAAGAAGACCGGAAAGCCGATTTATCGCGCGATTGTCTGGCAGGACAGGCGTACTGCGGCTTTTTGCGAAAGGCTTCACGACAGCGGATTTGAGCCTTTAATTCATGACAAAACCGGCCTTTGTTTAGACCCGTATTTTTCTGCGTCCAAGGTTCGCTGGATATTAGACAATGTTGAGGGTGCAAGAGAGAAGGCTTTAGCCGGAGAGCTTTTGTTCGGCACTGTCGACAGCTGGCTTATCTGGAACCTGACAGGCGGTCTTGGGCATGTGACGGATGTCTCGAATGCTTCGCGCACGCTCTTATTTAATATTCACAACTGCCGCTGGGATGAGGAACTGCTGGATATCTTCGGCATTCCCGCGTCCATGCTGCCTCGCGTCGTTCCGAGCTCAGGTCTCATCGGCAGGACGGCGCCGGCAATCCTCGGCGCTCCTATCGATATCTGCGGCGCAGCCGGCGATCAGCAGGCAGCGACGTTCGGGCAAGCGTGCTTTAAGCCCGGCATGACGAAAAATACCTACGGTACCGGCGGCTTCCTCCTTATGAATACGGGTTCGACGCCTAAGTTATCCGACAACCGACTTCTGAGCACTATCGGGTGGACGATTCCGGGTGCTACCAGTTATGCCTTGGAAGGAAGTGTTTTTGTGGCCGGTGCAGTTGTCCAGTGGCTTAGAGAAGGCGTAGGGCTGATTGACACGAGCGCTGAAATCGAGAGTTTGGCACGGCAGGTCAAGGACAACGGAGGCGTTTATTTAATTCCGGCTTTTGTCGGGTTAGGCGCGCCTTATTGGGATCCTCATGCACGAGGATTAATGATCGGTCTGACTCGTGGAACGACTCGCGCGCATATTGCTCGGGCTGCATTAGAATCAATAACATTCCAGTGCAATGACGTACTTCGGGCAATGATGAACGATGCCGGCGCGCGGCTCACCGAGCTGCGGGTTGACGGCGGCGCTTCGGAAAATGATCTGATGATGCAGTTTCAGGCAGACATTTCCGGCGTTCCGGTCGTGCGTCCAGAAGTGGTTGAGACGACGGCTTTGGGTGCGGCTTATCTGGCTGGACTCGGCTGCGGAGTATGGAAGAGCACGGAAGAAATTGAAAAGTTATGGCGGCGCGAGCGGACATTTGAGCCGACGATGTCGCAGGATCAACGAGAATTTTTAACGACACAATGGGGCCGGGCAGTGGCGCGGTCTAAAGGATGGGAGCAGTAAGAATGGACTTCAACGCAAAGACTAATCCGGGGCGAGAAAGCCGTCTCCAGCAATTGGAAGAGGACAAAGTCTGGGATGTGCTCATCATCGGCGGCGGTGCGACCGGCGCCGGTATTGCGGTTGATGCCGCTGCTCGCGGTTTTTCCACGGTGTTGTTCGACACGCAGGACTTCTCCGAGGGCACTTCCAGCCGTTCCACCAAACTGATCCACGGCGGCGTTCGCTATATGAAGAATCCCCGCGACTGGAAGCTGGTTCGCGAGGCGATGATCGAACGCAAACTACTGCTGGGCAATGCACCGCATATCGTTCATCCGGAACCGTTCATTCTTCCCTGCTACGAAAACTTCGAGCGCGAATACTACATGGCCGGTCTCTGCCTTTACGGCGCCATGGCTTACGGCGGCTACGAGGTCGGCAAGACCGAATTCCTTTCCGCGGCCGAGACCATCCGCCGTCTGCCCGGCGTCAAAGCCGACGGCTTAAAGGGCGGCGTCCAGTTCTGGGACGCTCAGTTCGATGATTCCCGTCTCAATATTGCCTTAATGAAAACGGCGGAAGCCCGCGGAGCACTTTTGCTGAACTATGTGCCTGTCGTCGGATTTGAAAGAGGCTGCGGCGGCGAAATTACCGTTGTGAAGGTCAAGGATAAATTCAGCGGCAAAGAATACAGCGTTAAGACCCGCATGGTCTTTAATGCGGCAGGCGTCTGGGCGGACGAAATTCGCCGCATGGTTTCTCCGGACGTGAAGCCGTTTATCCGCGCTTCCAGAGGCTCTCATAT
>OOCW01001176.1_pt1 | contig 19833 bp, 17 predicted proteins | sample 1671201 | NCBI WGS metagenome assembly OOCW01 (sample SAMN06348132, study PRJEB24527) | human gut metagenome | biome: human gut; feature: ankylosing spondylitis patient; material: feces | host: Homo sapiens | place: China | collected 2015-10
CCGGCATCCCGGTGGACAGCATCCCCATGAACGACCCCAAGGTGTACAGCCTGCTCACCAGCCCGGAAGCGCTGGGCGTGACCCCGGAACAGATCGACAGCCAGACCGGTACCTTCGGCATCCCGGAAATGGGCACCAACTTCGTGCGCGGCATGCTGGTGGAGGCCCGGCCCAAGAACTTCTCGGAGCTGATCCAGATCTCGGGCCTGTCCCACGGCACCGACGTGTGGACCGGCAACGCGGATGAGCTGATCCGCAGCGGCACCTGCACCATCGCAGAGGTCATCGGCTGCCGTGACAGCATCATGCTGTACCTGCTGCGCAAGGGGCTGGAACCCAAGATGGCCTTTGACATCATGGAGGCCGTGCGTAAGGGCAAGGTGGCCAAGGGCGGTTTCAAGGACGGCTGGGAGGAAGCCATGCGGGAGCATGATGTGCCGGACTGGTACATCGAGAGCTGCCGCAAGATCAAATATATGTTCCCCAAGGCCCACGCGGTGGCCTATCTGATGAGTGCCATCCGTCTGATGTGGTTCAAAATCTACAAGCCGCAGGCCTTCTATGCGGTGTACTTCACCGTGCGCGGCGACGACATCGACTACGAGGCCGCTATCGGCGGGGCTGCTGTGGCCCGTGCTCACATGGAAGAGGTCAAGCGCCGCCTGAAGGAGGAAAAGAACGCCAAGGACGAGGACGTTCTGGTGAGCCTGCAGCTGGTGAACGAAATGCTGGTGCGCGGGTACGAGTTCTTGCCCATCGAGCTGGGCAAGAGCCGCGGCTCCAAATATGTGGTGGAGGACGGCAAGGTGCGCCTGCCCTTCAGCTCCCTGAAGGGTCTGGGCGGTGCTGCTGCCGACGCACTGGAGCGGGTGACCATCCACGGCGAAGAGTACCTCTCGGTGGAAGAGCTGCAGCAGGCCTCCGGCGTCGGTCAGGGCATCCTGGACCGTCTGCGTCAGGTGGGCGCCCTGGGCGACCTGCCGGAGAGCAGCCAGGTGAGCTTCTTCTGAACACAACAAAAACTCCCCCTGCGGTGGGCATTTGCTCACGGCAGGGGGAGTTGCTGTTTTTCAGGGAACAGGTCAGCCGGAGGAATTGCTTACTCCACGCTGATCATATAATAATACACGGGCTGACCGCCGCGGATGTGGCTGACCTCCACATGGTTCGGGCACTTGGCCTTGACCATCTCGGTGACCTTCTCGGCGTCCTCATCGCTGACGTCGCAGCCGGAGATGATGGTGACAAAGCAAGAGTCCTTTTTGCACATGCCCCGGGCCAGACGATAGGTGGCCTTGGTGATGTCGGTGGAGGTGGCAACGATCTTGCCGTTCTCCAGTGCCATGATCTCGCCCTTCTTGATGCGCTTGCCGTCGTACTCGCTGTCGCGGGCGGCGTAGGTGATCAGGCCGGTGGACACCTTGTCGGCAGCCGCCATCATGTTGATGGTGTTGGTCTCGGCGTTCACGGAGGGGTCGAAGTTCAGCATGGCGGTGATGCCCATGGGCACGGTGCGGGTGGGCAGAACCACGACCTGACGGTCGGCCAGTTTCTCGGCCTGCTCGGCGGCCATGATGATGTTCTTGTTGTTGGGCAGAACGAACACGGTCTTGGCCGGCACGCTCTGGATGGCTGCCAGAATGTCCTCGGTGGAGGGGTTCATGGTCTGGCCGCCGGAGACCACGGCGTCCGCAGCCAGGTCGGTGAACACGGACTTCAGGCCCTCACCGGCAGCCACGGCCACAAAGCCGTAGTCACGGCTGGGGTCCACAGCAGCGTAGACGAACTCGCTGGCCTGAGAGGGAGCCTTCTCGGCAGAGGCCTGCTTCTCCAGGCTCTTGCCCTGCTTCTGGCGGGCCAGGAACTGCTCGTGCATGTTCTCGATCTTGAAGTTGGTCAGGTAGCCGTACTTGATGGCCTCGCTCAGGATCTTGCCGGGGTCGGCGGTGTGGACATGCAGGTTAATCACATCATCGTCCTCAATGCACACCACGCTGTCGCCGTTGGACTCGGCAAAGGCACGCATCTTGGCGGCGCTGGCACCCTCGTACTTGTTGATGAGGAACTGGGTGCAGTAGCCGTTCTTGATGTCCTCCACCTTCATCAGGTCATCGGTGAACACGCCCTTGCCGGCGTTCTCGGTGGAGAGCTTTGCCTTGTTGGGGGCAGCCTCGCCGCCAGCCACGATGGGCTCGCCGTGGAACACCTTGCCCATGCCCTCAAAGATGATCAGGATGCCCTGACCGCCTGCGTCCACGACGCCAGCTTTCTTCAGGACGGGCAGCAGGTTGGGGGTGTCGTCCAGGGCTTCCTGACCGGCAGCCATCACCACGTCCCACAGGGCGGGCACGTCGGCGGCATCGCTGGCGGCAGCCTTTTCGCTGGCCACGCGGGCCACGGTGAGAATGGTGCCCTCGGTGGGCTTCATCACGGCCTTGTAGGCACCCTCGACGCCCTTCTGCAGGGCAGCCACGATGTCGGCCACGTCGGCTTCCTTCTTGCCTTCCAGCGCCTTGGAGAAGCCGCGGAACAGCAGGCTGGTGATGACGCCGGAGTTGCCGCGGGCACCGCGCAGCATGGCGGAAGCAGCGGTCTTGGCGGCTTCGGCCACGGTGCAGCTGTCATCCAGGGCTTCCAGCTCGCGCACGGAAGCGCCCACGGTCATGCCCATGTTGGTGCCGGTGTCGCCGTCCGGGACGGGGAAGACGTTCAGCTCATCCACGCGGGAGCGCTGATTGTTGATGTTGTTGGCGCCGGAAATGATGGCGTCGCGCAGGATCTTACCAGAAATCATTGTTTTAAACTCCTTATCAGGCCGGAGATGCTCCGGCAGCCGGGGATACAGACGGGCATCAGGCGATCACATCGTCCACCGAGACCACCACGCGGGCGACCTTCAGGCCGGTGGCCTGCTCGACTTCGTCTTTGACGCGGTGCGAGATGCTGCGGGCAGCGGTGGAAATGTTCAGCCCATAGCTGACAGCGATGTGCAGCTCAATCACGAGACGTCCATTCTCCTGCGTGACGCGGACACCCTTTTCGGAATAATCGGAACCATGGACCAGGCTGCGCACAGCGTCGGTCATATCACGGGGTGCCATTGCGGCAACGCCGTAGCAGTGTTTGGTCGCCTCACCCACGAGGGTCGAAAAATACCCGGCGGTAAAGCTGACATCTCCCAGCGGGAAACGGGAAGTGATCATAATCGCTCTGCTCCTTTATGTTATTTTTCAGAAAACACATTCAGGGTCTGGGGCCGTGCAGGCGGGCCAAAACCGCAGACTGCACCGAGAAACACCCACTCTATTATACAACTTCGATGCGCGGTTGTACAGTTCAAATTGCTGGCAGCGGGGATTTTTTGGCTGTTTTGCGTCCTTTGCCCACAAATTTGCGGGCAAAACTGTACGGCTGGGCAGAGCAGTGCGTTCGTTCGACAGGGCATGACCGTCCGGGTGTGATATGCTGTCCGGTGCACAGCGGCCGCGCTGCGGCAGAAGTATGACGGATGCCTGCAAACAATCTGTAAAAAAATTATAAAAACTCCCTCCGGATGCTTTATCCCTCTATGAAAAAGTGCTAAAATGAAAGCAGAGAGAGGGGATGCGCACCGGGCGGTGTGTGTCCCCTGTAAAACGAGCAGACCCAAATCATCCATCCGGCCGCACACGCCGTGCATAAAATACCGATTTAGGAGTTGTTGGCATGAACATTCTGTTTTTCCTCTCCCCCAAGCAGGATCTGATGTACGTTTACGACGATTTTACCCTCCGGCAGACGCTGGAAAAATGGGAGAACAACCGCTACGCCTCCATTCCGGTGCTCAACCGCCGGGGCGAGTATGTGGGCACCCTGACCGAGGGGGACATCCTCTGGGGGCTGAAAAAATACCACGGGCTGGATCTGGAAGCTGCAGAGGACGTGCCCATCTCGGCCTTTCCCCACAAGCGGGATTACAAGGCGGTGACCGTGACCACCAGCATGGACCAGCTGATCGAAGCCGCCATGAACCAGAACTTTGTGCCCGTGGTGGATGACCGGGGCATCTTCATTGGCATCGTGCGCCGGCAGGCCATCATCCGCTACTGCTACGAAAAGTCCCGCGCGGAGGAAGCGCCGCAGCCCGGCCGTGTGGTGCCGGAATACGCCGCCGCCCACTGAGCGCCGGAAAACAACCGGACCTGCAATGCTCCACCTTCCCATTTTTGGGAGGGTGGAGCATTTTTTGTGCAAAAATCCCCGGAAAAGACTTGAAAGTCCGATTTATGGGATGCCGCATGTGCGATAATACAGCCACAGGGAGCCACCGGCAGCGGGAACCGCCCGGTGCAGGCAGGCTCCCGACAGAACAAAACAGGAGGGGAACACGATGAAGGATTTTGAGATGCGTTATGTGGGCAGCCATGTGGAGGTGTACACCGGCAGCGGGGTGTTCCTCTTTTCGGCCGATACCGTGCGCGAGGCGATGGAGGAGCTGGCCGAGTGACATGGTTTGAAACAACTAATGTAAAATCTGCGTAAAATGTTTGAAAAGGAACCGTGACGAAACGATTGAAAACCAGCAAAATGTGTGGAAAAAGTGATTTTCTTGTAAAATAAACCTTGTTGTGGCAGGGGGATTGATGGTATAATAAGCACAGTGTGAGCGCTGAAACGGTGCCGTGCGGGTGGACGCATGGGGGCGCTGCATGACAAAGGAAAAACGGCTGCCGGGGTACGGGTCCCGCCAAAGGCGGGGCAGGGCCCGGCGGCTGTGTGCTGTTATTGGAAGAAACAGGAAGATCGTATTTAGGAGTATCGCTATGGATATCACACACATTACCTCTCTGCTGGGCGGCATTGCGTTGTTTTTGTATGGCATGTCGATCATGGGCGCGGGCCTGGAAAAGCTGGCCGGCGGCAAAATGCAGGGGGTGCTGCAAAAACTGACCTCCTCCACCATCAAAGGTGTCATTTTTGGCACCCTGATCACGGGCGTGATCCAGTCGTCGGCTGGCACGGTGGTGATCTGTGTGGGCCTGGTCAACTCCGGTATCATGACGCTGACGCAGTCGGTGGGCGTGATCATGGGTGCAAACATTGGTACGACCGTGACCGGTCAGCTGATCCGCATGGCGGATATCTCAGGCGACAGCCTGTGGCTGACCCTCATGCAGCCCAAGACGTTTGCGCCCGTGGTGGCGTTTATCGGCTGCATTTTTTATGTGTTCCTGCGCAACGCCAAAAAGAAGAACATCGGCCAGATCATGCTGGGCTTCGGCATCCTGTTCACCGGCATGAGCCTGATGGACACCGGCGTGTCCCCCCTGCGGGAAAGCGCCGCGTTCCAGAACCTGTTCGTCACCATGACCAACCCCATCCTGGGCGTGATGGTGGGCCTGGTGGTCACGGTGCTCATCCAGTCCTCCTCGGCGTCGGTGGGCATCCTGCAGGCACTGTCCAGTACGGGCCTGGTCACCTTCAGTTCGGCCATCCCCATCATTCTGGGTGCCCACATCGGCACGGCCTTCACCCCGCTGCTCACCATCGGCGGTTCCTCCAAGGACGGCAAGCGCGCCGCCCTCATCCACCTGTACTTCAACGTGATCGGCAGCATCGTACTGCTGGCCCTGATCTATGCGGTGCAGTTCACCTTCGGCATCCCTATGTGGCATGACGTGATGAACAAGAGCTCCATCGCAAACATCCACACCCTGTCCAGTGTGTGTGCCATGCTGCTGTTCCTGCCGTGCAGCGGGGTGCTGTCCAAGCTGGCCATGCTCACGGTGCCGGACAACGCTGAGGAAGCGCAGGAACTGAGCATGCCGGTGCTGGACGAGCGTCTGTTCAAGAGCCCGGCCGTGGCCCTGCAGCAAGCCAAGAACGCGGTGGTCAAAATGTCCCGCCGTGCCGCCCGCAACGTCAATCTGGCTGCGCCGCTGCTGCTGAAGATGGACGAGGACACCGTGAGCGCCATCAAGGTGCGGGAGAACCTCATCGACCGCATGGAGGTGGCCATCTCCAATTACCTTATTAAGATGACCGATCAGGAGCTGGGCGATGACGAGAGCCATGCCGTGACCGAGCTGCTGAACTTTGTCACCGAGTTCGAGCGCATCGGCGACTATGCCGTGAACATCATGGAAAAGGCCGAGGAGCTGAACGAGAAGGAGGCCTCCTTCTCCGAGAGCGCCCAGAAGGAACTCATCCTGCTGGAAAAGGCCGTGGAGCGCATCCTGACCGTGACCGGCGAGGCCTTTGAGGGCGACGACACCCAGAAGGCCATGCAGGTGGAGCCGCTGGAAGAGGTGATCGACGTGATGGTGGAGCGCCTGCGCGACCAGCACATCCGCCGCCTGAAGGACGGCGTGTGCTCCATTGACACCGGTGTGGTGTTCCTGGACGTGCTGAACAACGTGGAGCGCATCTCCGACCACTGCTCCAATGTGGCCGTGCGTATGATCGGCATGGAGGGCGGCGAGGATTACGACTCCCACACCCTCAAGAGCATCATGCACCACAACCCCACCAAGGACTACATGCTGGAGTACGAGCAGTGCCGCAAGGAGTACCTTGTGCCGCTGGAGCAGATGGAAGCCTGACCCCCAAAAAACAACAGCCCCGGACCATTCGGTCCGGGGCTGTTTTGCGCAGATGGATGCCGGAAATGAGGTGCGGGCTCAGTGCGGCACGGCTACCCACTTGTGCGGGCCATGCCAGCCCTTGCCGTCCTCCGGTGCCTTGAGGCAGACGCCGGGGTTGGGCGGGCCGGAGCGCAGGCTCTTGTTCTGCTGATTGCCGCAGAACTTGCACTTGTAGCGGATGCTGACCGGTTCAGACATTTGGATGCACTCCTTCCCTCCGGAAGCCCGGAACTAAGAATCTTTGCTTTGATACTCTGATTATATAATTCTAATGCATCAATGTCAATAAAAATTGGAAGAAACTGAGAAAAATCACCCGCCCAAGTCCTCCAGCAGGGCCTGCAGCTCCGGCAGGCTGTGCACCCGGATGCCGCGCCGGATGCGCAGCACGTCGTTTTCGGGCAGAAGGTTCACATAGATGCCGGTGAGTTGCTGCAGGGCACCGGGGGTGCCGTCGGCATTGCAGGCATACACGGCCACCCGGCCGCCGGTGTCGCACAGGTAGTAGCCCGCCGCCGTGGGAGCTGCCGCCTGCACCAGGGAACTGACGCTGCCGGAAATGGGCGGAGTTTCGTCTGCCGGGGCCTCCGGCAGGGGGAGGCGGGGCAGCGCCATCCAGAACAGACTGAACGCGATGGTGAACACACAGAGCCCGTAGAACAGGCACAGACCGAATTTGCGCATGGGCAGGGAACACCCCTTTCGTGGTTTTACCGGAAGTATGGCCCGGAAGTGCGCCGGAAAATCATTTTTTGCGGTGGAATGCTGTACTTTGCCGGGCCGGATGTGGTATACTGACCATGATTGAATGGGACACCGGCCCCGCAACAGAAGATTGGTCCTTGCCCGCGTCCGGCCGGCGTGCTATAATATGGTATCGTATGCTGGGTGACCAGCGGTTTTTTGAAAGGAAGATCACAGCGCCGCGTGCGCTGCAGTTTACCAGTATGGGTCAGGAGGCGATCCCTATCTCCAGCAATGAGATGAGAAAGATCCACCGGGGCAGCGAAGGCAGTTCTTCGCAGTCTGCGGCGGGACGTAAGGTAAATGTGAGCCAGAGCCGCCGGGAGCAGCCGGTCAGGGAACCCGGGAAGCCCGGAAAGGCTCCGAAGGAACCGAAGGAAAAGGCAAAGCACCCGATCCTGCGGTTCATCGGCCGCACCATTGCCACCCTGCTGTGCCTGGGCATCATGGCCGGCAGCCTGCTGGCCGTGGGCATGGTGTTCTATGTGGTGCAGGCCACGGCCAACGACGGCGACCTGCTGGACCTGGACAACATCCAGCTGAGCCAGTCCAGCGTGGTCATGGCCAACGATCCGGACACCGGTGCACAGGTGGAGTATGCCACCCTGCGCTCCTCCAACAGCCACCGCGTGTGGGCCGACCTGGAGCAGATCCCCACCAACCTGCAGTATGCATTCATCTGCACCGAGGACAAGGATTTCTACAACGAGCCGGGCGTCAACTTCAAACGCACCATTGGTGCCATGGTCAATGAGTATCTGCTGCCCATCTACAGCTCCAAGCAGGGTGCTTCCACGCTGGAGCAGCAGCTCATCAAGAACCTGACCGATGACAACAGCGCCAGCGGCATCGAGGGCGCTCTGCGTAAGCTGCGTGAGATCTACCGTGCGCTCTGCCTGAGCCGCAGTTACTCCAAGGAGACCATCCTGGAGGCGTACCTGAATACCATCAGCTTCACCGGCACCATCCAGGGCGTTCAGACGGCGGCCAACGAGTACTTCAACAAGGACGTCAGCGAGCTGACCCTGTGGGAGTGTGCCACCATCGCTTCCATCACCAAGAACCCCACCAACTACAACCCCTACACCAACCCTGAGAACCTGATCAACCGCCGAAACTTCATCATGTACAACATGTGGCAGCAGGGGGTCATCAGCGAGGAGGACTACCGCAACGCCGCCGCCCAGCCGCTGACACTGGCGGAGGACGACAGCGACAAGAAGAACACCTCCGTGACCTCCTACTTCACCGATGCACTGTTCCAGGAAGTGGTGGAGGACATCATGGCCAAGGAGGGCATCTCGGAGGCGGACGCCCAGAAGATGCTGTACACCGGCGGCTTTACCATCGAGGCCACCGTGAACACCAAGCTGCAGTCCCAGATGGAAAACCTGATGCTGAACACCAACGACGCTTACTTCCCGGCCGGCTGGCATGAGGAAGAGGTGACCTCCATTTCGGACGACGATGTGCAGGTGATGAACGAGGACGGCACCCCCAAGACCCGCGTTGCCGAGGACGGCACCGTGTATTATTACCGCAACGTGCGCACCCAGGCGGCCATGGTCACGCTGGACTACGACGGCAACGTGGTGGCCATCGTGGGCGGTCTGGGCGAAAAGACCAAGAGCCTCTCGCTGAACCGCGCCTACAGCGTGGAGCGGCAGACCGGCTCCACCATCAAGCCCATCGGCGCCTATGCACTGGGCGTGGAGTACGGGCTGGTGAACTGGTCCACCATGCTCAACAATTCGCCCCTGTACCAGAAGCAGGACATGGTCATCCGGGATGAGGACTACTGCCGCAAGAACGGCCTGATGGGCCTTTCCGACAAGCAGCTCCGTGCCTACCCCAACGCCTGGCGCAGCTGGCCCCGCAACTACGGCGGCAACTACGGCGACAACAGCGATGTGCCGCTGTGGAACGGCTTGGCCCGCTCCCTGAACACCATTGCGGTGCGTGTGGGCGACCTTGTGGGCGCAAGCAACATCTTCAACTTCCTGTACAACACCCTGCAGCTGACCACGCTGGACCCCACCAATGACGTGGGTCTGGCCCAGATGGTCATGGGCAGCCAGACCAAGGGCGTGACCCCCATGGCACTGGCGGCGGCCTTCCAGATCTTCTACGACGGTGAGTATACCACCCCGCACCTGTACACCCGTGTGCTGGACCGGGACGGCAACATCTACCTGGAAAACAACGCCACCAGCTATCAGGCCCTGACCAGCGACACCGCGTATGTCATGAACCGCCTGCTGAAGAACGTGCTGTACTCCAGCGTGGGCACCGCCAGCGGCCGCTACCCCAAATCCAACGGCATGGAAGCCTTTGGCAAGACCGGTACGGCCAGCGACGAAAAGGATCTGTGGTTCGTGGGCGGCACCCCCTACTACGTCACGGCCGTGTGGTGGGGCTACGATGCGCCCTATGACATGACCAGGACCCTGACCAAGCAGCAGGCTAAGACCCGTACCTGCGTCATGGCCTGGAAGGCCCTGATGGAACAGGCTCAGGCAGACCTGCCGTACAAGGCCTTCCCGGCCTCGTCCGGGGTGGTGGAGCGCCGCTACTGCACCCAGAGCGGCCTGCTGGCCGGCAGCTCCTGCCCCAGCACGGCAGTGGGCTACTACCGTGCCGACGACCTGCCCGACACCTGCACCTACTCGCACGGTGCTTCCACGCAGGCAGCGGATCCGGCTGCCCCGGCAGAGGAAGCTCCCCAGCAGACTGTCATCCCCACAGATACAAGCAACCTCGATACCGACTGATCTGTGCGCCGAGCGTGGACGAAGAACAACGAAAGTCGCACTTTTGCGCCTCCGGAGCCGCAATACCGGCAAGGAAAAACGGTACTTCACGAGTCAAAACTGGATAATCTGCCAAAATCACATCCGGCCTCTTGCATTGCAGGGGGTCGGATGTTATTATATTCTCTGCAAGAACACTTGTGTTTGTGAGGTGAACAAGTTGGAACGCCGCTTTTATCTGGTGGACGCACAGGTCCTGCCGGAGGTATTTCTCAAGGTGGTCCGCGCCAAGGAGCTTCTGGCCAGCGGGGAAGCGCGCAGCATTTCGGCTGCGACCCGCGCCGTGGACCTGTCGCGCAGCGCTTTTTATAAGTATAAAGATTGCATCTTTGATTCCGAGAACGACCGCGAGGTGGTCACCGTGATGGCCACCCTGCGGGACGAGACCGGTGCACTGCAGAGCCTGCTGGCCGGCATCAGTGCCGCCGGGGCCAGCATCGTGACCATCAACCAGTCCACGCCGGAAAACGGGGCCGCCCTGGTGGCGGTGACCATCCGCACCGATACCATGCAGATGACCCCGGAGGAGCTGACTGAAAAGCTCTCCCGCCAGCGCATGGTGGTGGGCGTGCACTGCGGGTACAATCTGTAACAGAGGGAGAGGGAACGCAAATGGCTAAAATTGCAATTCTGGGCTTTGGCACGGTGGGCAGCGGCGTGTACGAGGTGCTGTGCCGCAACGCTGCCGGGGTCTCCCGCCGTGCCGGGGAGCCGGTGGAGGTCAAGTACATCCTGGACCCGAAGGATTTTTCGGGTCACCCGGCTGCAAACCTGTTCGTCAAGAGCATCGACACCATCCTGCAGGACCCGGAGGTCCGGGTGGTGGTGGAGACCATCGGCGGCACCCGTTTTGCTTACCCATACGTGAAGGCCTGCCTGGAGAGCGGCCGCAGCGTGTGCACCTCCAACAAGGAGATGGTGGCCACCTACGGTGCCGAGCTGCTGGGTCTGGCCAAGGCCCACGACTGTGCCTTCCTGTTTGAGGCATCCGTGGGCGGCGGCACCCCCATCATCACCCCCATGCACCAGTGCCTGGCCGCCAACGTCATCAGCGAGGTGGAGGGCATCGTGAACGGCACCACCAACTTCATGCTCACCAAGATGGTGCGTGAGAACCTGAGCTTTGACGATGCGCTGAAGATCGCCCAGGAGCTGGGCTACGCCGAGACCAAGGACCCCAGCGACGATGTGGACGGCCGCGACGCCTGCCGCAAGATCGCCATCCTGTCCTCGCTGGTGTGCGGCCATCAAATCTACCCCCAGAACATCCCCACCCGGGGCATCCGTGCCATCACCACCGCCGATGTGGAAGCGGCTGAGAAGCTGGGCTGCGTGATCAAGCTCATTGCCTGGATGAAGCGGGGCAAGGACGGCAGCGTGGCTGCCGGTGTGGAGCCCTGCCTGGTGCCCAAGGCCAACCAGCTGGCCAGCGTGGACGACGTGTTCAACGCGGTGCTGGTCAAGGGCGATATGCTGGGCGACGTGGTGTTCTACGGCAAGGGCGCGGGCAAGCTGCCCACCGCCAGCGCCGTGGTGGCTGACGTGGTGGACGCCCTGAAGCACGGCTCCAAGGTGCACGACAGCCTGTTCTGGCAGCCTGCCGAGCCGGTGGACGGCATGCTCACCGACCCGACCCCTGCCGCATATTATGTGCGTGTGGCGGGCATTGCTCCTGCTGTGGCGGAAGCCATCTACGGCTACGGCAAGGTGGTGGATGAGCGCTACGACGGCTGTTCCTACTTTGTGGAGCGCGCCGACGAAAAGGCACTGGCCGAGGCAGCACGCAAGGTGGAGGCCATGGGCGGCAGCGTGAAGCTGGTGCTCAAGCGCCTGCCCGAGGAAGCATAAGAAAGGGGGCGCCGGCAATGAAGATCAAGGTTTCGGTCCCGGCCACCAGCGCGAACATCGGCTCCGGCTTCGATGCGCTGGGCCTGGCGGTCACCCTGTACAACACGGTGACCTTTGAAGAAAGCGAAGTGCTGGACATCTCGTCCGCAGACGGCACCCGCATCCCCCGCGGCGAGAGCAATCTGGTGTACCGCTCGGCCAAGGGACTGTTCGAGAAGGTGGGCAAGCAGATCCCGCCCCTCAAGATCACCCAGACCAACCCCATCCCCATGGCGCGGGGCCTGGGCTCCTCGTCGGCCTGCATCATCGCGGGCCTGCTGGGTGCCAACCGGATGCTGGGCGATGTGCTCAACACCCAGGAGCTGCTGACGCTGGCCACCTCCATCGAGGGGCATCCGGACAACGTGGCCCCGGCTTTGCTGGGCGGCCTGACCAGCAGCGTGTTCGAGGACGGCAAGGTGTACTCGGTCAAGCGGAACGTGGACGAAACGCTCTGCTTTGCCGCCATCGTGCCGGACTACAAGCTGCTGACCGAAGCGGCCCGCGCGGCACTGCCCAAGGAAGTGTCTCACAAGGATGCGGTGTATAACCTGTCCCGCGCGGCACTGGTGCCGGCGGCCTTCTGTGAGGGACGGCACGACCTGCTGGCCATTGCCACCGAGGATAAGCTGCACCAGCCCTACCGCATGCCCCTGATGCCCGGCTCCAAAGAAGTGTTCGACATGGCACGTCTGTGCGGGGCAAAGGCTGTGTATGTGTCCGGCGCGGGCAGCACCGTGATGGCGGTGGCCGAAAAAGCCGATGCCGAAAAGTTCTATACCAAGCTGGAAAAGGGTCTGGAGCTGCTGGAAGGTCTGGACGGATGTGAAGCATTTACACTGCTGCGACTGGATGCCGATAACACCGGCGCAACCGTGGAATGATAAATGGGGAAAGGAAGTGCAAGGAGACTGCCTGCTGCTTCCACCCGGCGTACCCCCTCGCAGTTCCGAGGGGCAAAAAGAGGAGAGTGACAAGATATGGCGTTGATCGTACAGAAGTTCGGCGGTTCTTCGGTGAAGGACCGGGACCGTATCTTCAACGTAGCACGCATCGTGGCCAACACCCACAACGCGGGCAATGATGTAGTAGTGGTGGTGTCCGCACAGGGCGACACCACCGATGACCTGATCACCAAGGCAGGGGAGATCACCCACAACCCCTCGGCGCGTGAGATGGATATGCTGCTGGCCACCGGCGAGCAGATCAGCATTTCGCTGCTGGCCATGGCCCTGAACGAGCTGGGCTGCCATGCCATCAGCCTGACCGGCTGGCAGGCGGGCTTCCGCACCGACCGTGCCTACACCAAGGCCCGCATCAGCCGCCTGGAGACCGAGCGTATCTCCTCCGAGCTGGAGCGCAACCGCGTGGTGGTGGTGGCAGGCTTCCAGGGCCTGAACAAGCTGGATGACATCACCACCCTGGGCCGCGGCGGCTCCGACACCAGTGCCGTTGCCATTGCAGCAGCCCTGCACGCAGACCGCTGCCAGATCTTTACCGACGTGGAAGGCGTTTACACCGCCGACCCCCGCAAGGTGCGCAACACCCGCAAGCTGGACGAGATCACCTTTGACGAGATGCTGGAACTGGCATCCCTGGGCGCACAGGTGCTGAACAACCGCAGTGTTGAGCTGGCAAAGAAGTATAACGTGGAGCTGGAGGTGCTCTCCAGCCTGAATCCCGTTCCCGGTACGGTAGTCAAGGAGGTTACAAAGGACATGGAAGGTATGCTGATCAAGGGCGTCGCAAAGGACACCGACGTTGCCGTTATTACGATTCTGAACGTTCCCGACGAGCCGGGCATGAGCTTCAAGATCTTTGGGCTGCTGGCTCAGAAGAACATCAACGTGGACATCATCCTGCAGTCCACCGGCCGCGACGGCAAGAAGGACATCAGCTTTACCTGCTCTGAGGGCGAAGCCGACCTGGCCATGCGCGTGCTGAAGGAGAGCGCACACTTCCACGACGTGAGCGTGGATACCACCTGCGCCAAGGTCTCCATCGTGGGTGCCGGCATGCAGAGCCACAGCGGCGTTGCCTCCAAGATGTTCGAGGCACTGTCCAACAACAACATCAACATCAAGATGATCTCCACCAGCGAGATCAAGATCTCCTGCATCATCAACCGTGACGACGCCGACAAGGCTGTCAGCGCGATCCACGATATGCTGTTTGACTGATCTTTTCTGCAAAGAATGCGATGATTATGACCGGCGGGTTCCGACAGAAACCCGCCGGTCATAATTTTTTTACACCCGGCGGCGTTTACACAAAATGCAAAGGGGTGTATAATAAATGCTGTATCTGTGCGGCGCTGTGCGCTGCAAATCGGACCGAAAAGGAGCAACGCCGCAGGATGGAACAAAAACGCACCGCGCCCCGGGCGCAAAAGACCCAGCCCCTGACCTACCGTGAATGGAAGCGCCGCAAACAGCTGCGCCTGGCCCGCAACTGGGGGCTGTTTCTGGCCGGGTGCGCCCTGGTGGTGTTCCTGCTGACCAAGGGCATCCTCTGGCTGCTGCCCCGGCTGCACGGTGCCGACGGGCCCCAGACCTTTGCCGCCAGCGCCTACGACAGCACCGGCTACCTCTTTGATGCCGACGATGCGCGCCTTGTGCTGGTGAACGCCAATCTGCCCTTTGACGAGGAACCTTCTCCCACGCTGGATGCCGCCGACGAGGCGGGCACCCAGCTGGAAGCGGAGGCTGCGCAGCAGTACCGCAGCATGGCCGCGGCAGCACAGGCCGACGGCATCACCCTGACGCTGGTCACCGGCTATCAGGATGCCGACACCCGCACCGCGGCCCATGAGGCGCAGAAACAGACCTACCTTGCCCGGCACAAGTCGGAAGAGGAAGCATCTGCCCGGGCCGCTGCCATCCTGCCCGAGGCCGACGCCAACGAGCACGGCACCGGCTATGCGGCCGACATCCTCAGCACGGACTACACCGCCCAGGACACCGGCTTTGCCGATACCCGCGCCTACCAGTGGCTCACGGCCTACGCCGCCGAGTACGGCTTTATCCTGCGCTACCCGGAGGACCGGCAGGCCATCACCGGGGTGGTGTTCGAGCCATGGCACTGGCGGTATGTGGGGGTGGAAAACGCCCTGGCCATCCGTGCCAGCGGCCTGAGCCTGGAGGAATTCCTGGCCGAACAGAAGGCCCTGTGACCTTTGCAAATAAAACGTTCCGCGCCCTGGCGCGGAGACGGAGGAACTGAAATTGGAACGTACTCTCATTGCGCCGGGCGTGCATCTTTCCTGCGACCCGGCGGAAAAATTCAACCGCTGCCGCATCAGCATCCATTTTGCCTTCCCGGCACAGCGGGCCACGGCCACCGCCCACGCCCTGCTGCCGCTGGTGCTGGAGCGCGGCTACGCCGACTGCCCGGACATGACCCTGCTGACCAAGAAGCTGGCAAAGCTGTACGGCGCAGACCTGACCGTGGACGCCCGCCCCATGGGCTGCAACCACAACCTGTGCGTCAGCGTGACCGGCATCAAGGATCGGTTTGCGCTGGAAGGGGAGCCCCTGACCCGTGAATATGCCTCCATTGCGCTGGGGGCGGCTTTCCACCCGGCCTTCGTGGGCGGCGTGTTCGACCCGCAGGCCGTGGAGATCGAAAAGCAGATGCTGAAAAAGGCACTGGAAGATGAACTGAACGACAAGCGCATCTACTGCCTGCGGCAGGCCAACCGGGAATTCTTCGGCGACAGCCCCGCCGCCGTGCGGCAGGAGGGCTATCTGGAAGAGGTGGACGGCCTGACCCCGGAGCAGCTGACCGCGGCTTACCGCGAAATGCTGCGCACCGCCAGCATCGAGCTCATCGTGCTGGGCTGCGACGATGCCCAGACGGCGGCCATCCGGGATGCGCTGCTGGCCGAGCTGACCGCCATCGACCGGGCCCCCCTGCCGCTGGTGGAAAATATGGCCACCCCCCGGCAGGAGCCGGTGCACAGGACCGAGACCTTTGACATGGTGCAGGCCAAGCTGTGCATGCTGTTTACGCTGGGGCAGCCCATGCAGCCCCAGCAGCTGGCCGCTGTGCGCCTTGCCATGGCCCTGTACGGCGGCAGCGTGACCAGCCGCCTGTTCCTCAATGTGCGGGAGCGGGACCACCTGTGCTACTACTGCTCGGCCTCCTTCCAGAGCTTTACCGGCAGCATGGCCGTGAACAGCGGCGTGGAGCACGCTGACGCGGCCCGCGCCGAACAGGCCATCCTCAAGGAGCTGGCCGACCTGTGCGACGGGCCCATCACCGACGAGGAGCTGGAGGACTGCCGCCGGGGCCTGCTCAGCGGCATGAACGGCGTGGAGGACAGCCTGGGCGGCATGGAGACCTGGTATTACATCGAGGTGCTGCGGGCCGGTGCCAACAGTGCGGCCCCCATCCAGACCCCGGCCCAGGCCCGCGCGGCCCTGCAGGCGGTGACCAAGGAGGACGTGCGCAGCATCCTGCGCCAGCTGACCCTGTCGGTCAGCTATCTGCTCACAAAGGAGGAACCGACCCATGCCTGATACCAAACAGACCGTGCTGGAACAGGCCGTGGCCGACCAGTGGAAGGTGCTGCCCTCCGGCCTGACCGTGCTGGTGCGGCCCATGCCGGGCTACTCCAGCACCCACGTCATCTTTGCTACCAAATTCGGCTCCATCGACCGGGATTTCCGGCTGGACGGCAAAGAGGTGCATCTGCCCGCCGGTGTGGCGCATTTTCTGGAACACAAGATGTTCGAGGACCAGGACGGCGACGCCTTTGCCAAGTACGCCAAGACCGGTGCCAACGCCAACGCCTTTACCAGCTTTGACCGCACCTGCTACCTGTTCACCGCCACCCAGCAGCTGGACGAAAGTCTGGATGTGCTGCTGGGCATGGTGACCCACCCCTACTTCACCGAGCAGACCATTGCCAAGGAGCAGGGCATCATCGGGCAGGAGATCAAAATGTACGACGACAGCCCGGACTGGCGGCTCATCACCGGCCTGTTCGAGTGCCTGTATCACAGCCACCCCATCCGCAGCGACATTGCGGGCACGGTGGAAAGCATTGCCCAGATCACCCCGGAGATGCTCTACGACAGCTGCCGGGCCTTTTATGCCCCGGACAACATGGTGCTGGCCGCCGCTGGTGACACCACCATGGAACGGGTGCTGGCCGCCTGCGCGCGCCACGGCCTGATGGAGCCCCGCAGCACCGAGCGGGTGCAGCGGCTGTGGACGCCGGAGCCCATGACCCTTGTCACCACCGAAACGACCCTGAAAATGCCGGTGTCCAAGCCCTGCTTCGGCCTCGGTTTCAAGGAAGAGCCGCTGCCGGAGGGCGACCTGCGCACCGAGGCGCTGTATGACCTCATCCTCTGCTGCATCGTGGGCGGCATGTCGCCGCTGTACCGCCGCCTGTACGACGAAGGTCTTGTGAATCCCGGTTTCGGCGGGGAGGTGCTGCGGGTGGACGGCTGCTGCTGCATCCTGTTCACCGGCGAGAGCGACGAGCCGGACACCGTGCGGCAGCTGCTGCTGGACGAGGTCGCCCGCATCCGCGCCGAGGGCGTGGACCGCGAGATCTTTACCCTGTGCAAGAACGAAAAATACGGCCAGCTGATCGAAAATCTGGAAAACGTGGAGGACTCGGCCAGCCAGATGGCAGACTTTGCCCTCAGCGGACAGACCGTGGCCCAGCAGATCACCATGCTGGCAGGCCTGACGGCAGAGGACGCGGACGCGGCCCTGCAGCACATCCTGTGCACCGATCGCATGGCCACCATGTACATCCAGCCCGACGGCACCGCCCCCGGGGAGGATGACGAGGAGGAAGAAGAATGACGCAATTGACAAATCTGGTGCAGTTCCCGGGCATGGGCCTCAGCTTTCATCTGAACCGGGTGGCCTTTTCCATCGGTGGGGTCCATATCTATTGGTACGGCGTGTGCATCGCCGTGGGCCTGTGCCTGGCGCTGGTGTTTGCGTTCCGCCACAGCATCGAGTTCGGCGTGGACCCGGACAGCATGGTGGACGTGATCCTGATCGGCGTGGTGCTGGGCATCGCCAGCGCCCGGGCCTACTATGTGGCCATGGCACCGTTCAAATACCAGAGCATCTGGGAGATGATCGCCATCCGCGACGGCGGCCTTGCCATCTACGGCGGCATCATCGGCGGTTTTCTGTTCGGCGGGCTGGCCTGCAAGTGGCGCAAGGTGCCGGTTCTGCCCATGTTCGACCTGACCGCCATGGGCTTTCTCGTCGGGCAGTGCTGCGGCCGCTGGGGCAACTTCTTCAATCAGGAGGCCTTTGGCTGCAACACCACCCTGCCCTGGGGCATGTACAGCCAGGCGACCCACGATTACCTGACGAGCAGCGTGGTCACGGTGCCCAAAGGTGTGACCATCGACCCGAACCTGCCGGTGCATCCCACCTTCTTATATGAGAGCATCTGGTGCTTTGTGGGGTTGTTTTTGCTGGTGCGCTACATCAAAAAGCGCAGGTTTGCAGGGGATATCGCCCTGCGGTACCTCGTCTGGTACGGCGCGGGCCGCTTCTGGATCGAAGCTCTCCGCACCGACAGCCTGCTGCTGGTGCCCAGCATCGGCCTGCGGGTATCCCAGCTGGTGGCGGGCATTGCCGTGGTGGGCGGTGTGATCGCTGAGATCCTTCTGACAAAAAAGTTCAGGGACAAGCCCCTGATGGTAGAGCTGCCCCTGAACAGCGAGAACCGGGCACGGATGAAAAAACTGGACGGCCCCACTGCCTTTGCGGGGAAGGACACTGCTCTGCCGGCCTCTGCATCCCGCGCGGAGTTCGTTGAGAAAACGGCAGCGTGGAATGAGACCGTGAAGGCGGAGCTGGACAAACAGAACAAAAAGTAGAAATAAGAACCAAAGCCATAGTGCAGAGAAGAAAAACTTCTCTTGCACTGTGGCTCTTTTTGATGTACAATAAAGACACAGAAAAAGCCGCAGGAATCACAGGAGGTACTATATGCAGATCGTTCCGATGCGTGAATTGAAGAATACCGTGGAAATCGAGCGCCGCTGCGCCGAGGAAAACGGCCCGGTGTTTGTGACAAAAAATGGTTACGGCCGTCTTGTGGTGATGGATATTGATTACTACGAGCGGACCATGAAGGAAATGGAAGAACTGAAACTGGTAATGGAAGGGCTGAAAGATGACGAAGAAGGCCGTATAGTAGATGGTCCGACCGCAATGGCTGAATTGAGGAGAAAGTATGCAGTCTGATTATGGCTATGAATTGACAGACCGTGCAGAAAAAGATATTGACGAAATTGCAGGGTATATCCGGGATGAGCTGAGCAACGCCAGCGCAGCCATGAACTTTCTGAATGATGTGGAACAATGCATCCGGAGATTGTGTGACTTTCCATCCAGCGGGAGCCGTATTTTTGTGGAATATCTGCCGGGAAAGAACGTCCGAAGAAAAGTAATTGGAAATTATCTTCTTTACTATCGTGTCCTGCAAGAGAAGAAAAGGGTTCGCATACTTCGGGTCGTTTATGGATCACGCAATCAGATATCGGTAGTCCACGGATTGAACAGTTGACACCTGAAATTTCAAAAAACTTTGAAATAATGTCCGAAAAGCTCTTGCAAAGCGGACTTTTTTCTGCTATAATATTTTAGCCGCATGGTGTGGGCACCGGAAACGGCCCCGTGAGGGCCTGCCTTTACGACCAGCGAGTACAACGAAAAGGAATGAAACAAATGTACGCAATCATTGTTACCGGCGGTAAGCAGTACCGCGTGGAGCAGGGCGA
>OOCW01001188.1_pt1 | contig 19685 bp, 14 predicted proteins | sample 1671201 | NCBI WGS metagenome assembly OOCW01 (sample SAMN06348132, study PRJEB24527) | human gut metagenome | biome: human gut; feature: ankylosing spondylitis patient; material: feces | host: Homo sapiens | place: China | collected 2015-10
ATATTATTTTACTTAGTTCGATTTAATGTGTCCACTACTTTATACTAACACCAATTTTATGTATCTATAATATTAGTATTTTGTATTTATGTATTTAATTATGTTAAAATATTACAACATTTAGTAAATAAAAAAACAATGAAATTAAATAACCAATTAGAAGAGAATAAAAGATTAAGTGAGGAAATAATAGATAAAGAAAAATTTAAAAATAATTATTTTATTAACTTATCTCATGAACTTAGAACACCAATAAATGTAATAAATTCAACTGTTCAATTAATAAATTCACTAAATGAAAGTAAAAATGTGACAAATGAAAAACTTAATGATTATATGAATATAATAAGTAAAAATTGTAATCATTTATTGAAAATAATAAATGATATTATAGATAGTTCTAAGATAGAAACTGGAAAATATAAAATTAATAAAGAAAATAATGATATAGTATATATAGTTGAAGAAGCTGCACTTAATATGAGTAAATTTATAGAAGAGAAAGGAATAAACCTTATAATTGATCCTGATATAGAAGAAAAGATTATTTCTTGCGATGAAACTGAAATAGAAAGATGTATAATTAATTTATTAGCAAATGCAGTGAAGTTTACTGAAGAGGGTGGAGAAATTAGAATATATATTAAAGAAATTAAAGATAATATAGAGATAACTGTAGAAGATACTGGCATTGGCATATCAAAAGAAGATCAAGAATTTATATTTAAAAGGTTTGAACAAGTAGAAAGTACAGAAGTCACAAAGGTAAGTAGTAGTGGTATTGGACTTACACTTGTTAAATATGTAATAGAACTTCATGGTGGATATATTAGACTTGAAAGTGAAATCAATAAAGGTAGTAGATTTACTATAGGACTTCCTGATATAGTACAAGGTTTAGGAGATAACTAAAGGGTTTTATTTCAACAACTTTTTTGTAAAAAATGTAAAATAAAGTGTTATAACTTAAATATGTTATAATAAACTGAAGTATAACAAAAGAGGTATAGTAAATGACATTTGAAGAATTAGGAATTAGTGAAGATATAACTAAAATATTGAGAAGTAATGGAATAAAAACTCCAACGGAGATTCAAGAAAAAAGCATTAAAGATATACTATATGGTAGGAATATTATTGCAGAGGCACAAACTGGTACAGGAAAGACATTAGCATTTTTATTACCTGTATTCGAGAATATAAATCCAACATCTAAAAATATTGAATGTTTAATAATTTCACCAACAAGAGAATTAGCTATACAAATTACTGAAGAAGCTGAAGAGTTAAAACAAGGTAAAGATATAGGTATTTTATCTATGTACGGTGGAAGAGATATTGGATCACAGTTAAATAAGTTAAAAGGTAATATTCAACTTATAATTGCTACTCCAGGAAGATTAATTGATCATATTAAAAGAAAAACTGTTGATTTAAAGAAATTAAAAACCATAATTATTGATGAAGCAGATCAAATGTTGCTTATGGGATTTAGAAATGAAATAGATACCATAATGAAAGAAAGACCAAAGAAAGTACAAACTTTATGCTTTTCAGCAACTATGGATTCTGCCGTTAAAAAATTAGCATATAGATATATGGAAGCCCCTTTAGTTATTTCAGTTAAAAAAGAAGAAGTAACACTAGAAAATATTAAACAAGAAGTTGTAGAAACTACGGATAGGTTAAAAAGAGAAGCTTTATGCAATGTTTTAGATGAAGATAATCCTTTTATGGCAATTATATTCTGTAGAACCAAAAGAAGAGCTGATGAATTAGAAGTCGTAATGCATAGAAGGGGATATAATTGTAAGGTTATTCATAGTGATATACCCCAAAATAAGCGTGAAAGAATAATGAAATCTTTTAGAAATGCAGATATTCAATATCTAATAGCCACAGATGTAGCTTCAAGGGGGTTAGATATAAGTGGAGTAGATAATATATATAACTATGATATTCCAGAAAAAGTAGAGACATATATTCATCGTATTGGTAGAACTGGAAGAGCAGGAGAAAAGGGTTATACTTGTTTATTTGTTGATCCAAAGGATTCAAAAATTTTAGGTGAGATAGAAAAGAAAATAAAATTTACAATTCCGAGAAGAACAATATAAAAGTATGTTTAAATAAAAAAATAAGATGGTAATGATTATTTATTTAAAGAAAATAGATAAGCGGTAGAAATATCCCATGGCGTAAGCTATGGGATATTTTTTATGTTAATTCATAGAGAAGAGTGTATGAATAATAGATGAATATTATTGAGAAAATTCATTTAGGGTGATAATCTAAAACATATAGTTTTTAAAACTACATAATTTAGAATGACAATCAAGATGGTTTAGAATATTACTTTAAGTAAAAAGGAGAGAAGTTATGATTAGAATAGTATCAGATTCATCGTCACTTTATTCAAAAAGTGAGGGAATAGAGAATGGAATAATAATTGCACCACTTGCAGTAACAATTAATGGACACACATATAAAGAATATGAAGATATAAAAACAAAAGAATTTGTAGATATAATAAATGAAGGACATATTCCAGCGTCATCACAACCTTCAATAGGAGAAGTATTAGAAATATATGATCAATATAAAGATGATGAAATAATTAATATTTCGATGGCAGATGGATTATCAGGCACATATAATTCAGCTTGTATAGCAAAAGGAATGGCTGCAAATCCAGAGCGTATAGAGGTTATAAATTCAAAAACATTATGCGGACCACATAGGTATTTAGTGAATTTAGCTGTTGAGCTTGTAAAGGAAGGAAAAACAAAACAAGAGATAGTAGATAATATAAATAATGCTTTAGAAGATACAAAATCATATTTAATACCACATGATTTTGATTTTCTAGTTAGAGGTGGAAGAGTTTCAGCACTTGTAGGTAAAATAGGAAGTGCTATAAAATTAGTACCTGTTATGACATTATCAGAGGACAAGCAGTCTTTAGTTAAATTTGCAACTAAGCGTACCTTTAAAAAAGCTATAAAGAAAATAGTGGAAGAAATGATAGAATGCGGAGTAGATTCAAATTATAAAATTTATATCACTCATGCTTGTAAAGAGGATTTGGCAGAAGAAGCAAAAAATATTATACTAAATGATATAGAAAATGCAGATATAGATATTAATTTATTAAGTCCTGTATTTACAACTCAAGGTGGACCAGGTTGTGTAGCAATACAATATATAAGAAAACATGAGTTATTAAAATAAAATATTGGGAGATATCAATGGAAAGTTTAGAATTTCATATACCAAGATTTAATGAACTACCAAGAGTTCCTCTTTATAAAGATCAAGTAATTACTTATTTAGAAAATTTGGTTAAAGTAATAAATATTGAAGGTGACGAAAAGATAATAACACCTACAATGATTAATAATTATGTTAAGCAAAAGGTTGTTTCACCACCAAAGGATAAAAAATATAATGAGAAACATTTAGCATACTTAATTGTAGTTTGTTTATTAAAACAAGTATTTACTTTGCAAGAAATATGTGAACTTATTAATATTCAAATTGAAAGTTGCCCCATAGAAGTAGCATATGATTATTTTTGTGAGGAAGTAGAGCAGGCTATAAAGGCTGTCTTTTCTACAAGGGATTTTTCATATCCTACATCTACAGGAACTACAACTAATGAGAGTGAAATATTAAGATCTACTGTTATGGCAGTTGCAAATAAAGTATTTATTAAGAATAAATTAAAACAAAATAAATCTAATTAGTATTATTAAGTTGTTAGAATTCTAGTGATTGTATATAATTAAATAGATTAAAATTTATGATTATTAGATATCTAAGGAGAAGTATAGATGGTAACAATTAAGGATGTTGCAAAAGAAGCAGGGGTATCAGTAGGAACAGTTTCTAATGTAATAAATAATATCCAGGTTAAACCAAGCACGAAAGCTAAGGTAGATGAAGCTATTAAGAAGTTAAATTATGAGCCTAATATTTATGCTAGGGGATTTAAAATGAACCGAACTAATACTGTTGCAGTTATCTTACCTACAATATGGAATCCGTTTTTTAGTGAATTAGCTTATAATATAGAAAAAAATCTAAAAAAAGCCGGAATGAAGATGATTATTTGTAACTCTAATAAAGATAATAAGGCTGAAGTAGAATATATATCTATGGCTAAGCAAAATAAAATGGATGGTATAATAGCTATAACATATAGTGATATAGATGAGTATGTTTCTGAAAGAATTCCTTTTGTAAGTATAGATAGATATTTTTCTAAGGATATAACATATGTGTGTAGTAATAACTTCGAAGGAGGCAGGCTTGCTGCAGAAAAACTTGTTGAATTTGGATGTGAAAGAATAGCATATATAGGGAGAGGTTCTAAGATAAATAATGCTACTAGAAAAAGAAAAGATGGATTTATTAGTTATTGTAAAGAAAAAAGTATAGATTATGACATATGTGAACTTTTGGGTTCTGATGAAGAGTTTAATGAATTATTAGATGAATTTATAGCAAAGAATTTTAAGAAAGATATAAAAATACAAGGAGTTTTTGCTGTAACTGATGAACAAGCAGTAGATTTTATAAATAAGCTAAAGGAATATAACATAGAAGTGCCTAAAGATGTTCAAGTAGTTGGTTTTGATGGAAGTAAGTCGTCAGCTAAAGATATAATAAAAATATCAACTATAAGACAACCAGTAGAACTTATTGCAGAGGAGTCAGTAAAGGCATTAGTAAACATTATAGAAAATAATAAAGTTGAAAAAGAGATAACTTTACCAGTTACTTTTGTTGAAGGATATACAACAAGAAGATAAGAAAAAATAAATGATATTTTAGGATTTTACATGAATGAAGTTTAAATTTAGTTAGCATGAGATAGATAAAAGTCTATTTCTATAAAAAAGAAATTTAACTTATAAAAAAGTAAAATCCTATTTTTTTATAAAAAAATGTTGACGAATTCATGAAAACGTATTAATATAATAAACATAGAAAATGAAACGTTTCAAAAAGGAGAATATAAATAACCGGGGGGTTAGATAAAAATGAGCAAAGATTATAAAGAGATAAGTAAAAGCATTTTGAGCCACATAGGTGGAAAAGAAAATGTAATTAGTGCAGCGCACTGTGCAACTCGTTTAAGATTAGTTCTTAATGATGATAAGAAAGTAAACGTTAAAGAAATAGAAGCGATGCCAGCTGTTAAGGGAAGCTTTAATACATCAGGGCAATTTCAAATTATTTTAGGTTCAGGTGTTGTTGACGAAGTTTATAAAGAGTTTATAAAATTAGCTAATATTAAAGAAGGCAGTAAAGAAGAGTTAAAAAAAGAAGCAGATAAAAAGCTAAATCCATTACAAAGACTATTAAAATCTCTAGCAGATGTTTTTGTTCCTATACTACCAATATTAGTTGCAGCAGGATTACTTATGGGAATTAATAATATATTAACATCTCAGGGCTTATTCATTGAAGGACAATCTATAGTTGAAGCATATCCTCAGTTTAAGGATTTAGCAGAGTTAATAAATACATTTGCTAATACAGGATTTGCATTTTTACCAATATTCTTAGGTTTCTCAGCTGCAAAAGCCTTTGGAGGAAATCCTTATTTAGGTGCTTGCATAGGTGCACTTATGATTCATTCAGATTTATTGAATGGATATAGTTATGGTGCAGCAGTTGTAGAAGGAACTGTGCCAGTATGGAATATATTTGGATTAACTATAGCTAAGGTTGGATATCAAGGAACAGTACTTCCAGTTTTAGCAGCTGCGTTTGTTTTAGCTAAGGTAGAGAAGGCACTGCATAAAGTAATACCATCAGTATTAAATAACTTATTAACACCGTTATTTACAGTATTTATTACTGGAATATTAACATTTGTTGTTATAGGGCCTATAATGAGAGTGGTTGGAGATGGAATAACAACTGGATTATTATGGTTAATTAATACGTTAGGACCAGTAGGAGGAGCTATATTTGGATTCTTATATGCCCCAATAGTTATAACAGGTATGCATCACAGCTTTGTAGCTATAGAAACTCAATTATTAGCAGATATAGCAACTACAGGAGGATCATTTATATTCCCTGTAGCAGCAATGTCAAATGTAGCACAAGGTGCTGCAGCATTAGCAGTAATTTTAATTTTAAGAAAAGATGCAAAGATGAAGGGGATAGCTTCAGCATCAGGAATTTCAGCTTTACTTGGGATAACTGAGCCAGCAATATTTGGAGTAAATTTAAAGTTACGTTATCCATTCTTTGGAGCAATGATAGGTTCAGCAATGGGATCAGGCTATGTAATGCTTACGAAGGTACTTGCAATATCTCCAGGTGCAGCAGGTTTACCAGGAGTTATATCAATTAGACCTACATCAATAGTTAATTATGTAATTGCTATGATAATTTCAATTGTTGTAGCTGTTGTATCTACAATTGTTATAGCTAGATTTATGAATAAAAAGCAAGTAGCAAATAATCAAGAAATAGCTGTATAAAATGTGTTATAAGATAGAAGGAATTAGTATAATGCTAGTACCTTCTATTTTGTACTTAAAAATAATAAAAGATATATTAAGGAGAAATAATATGAAAGAGTGGACAAGGGAAGAAAGATATAGAACAATATTAGAAGCATCAAATGAAGAAATTACAGAATTAAAAAAGATAGTAGATAGTTGTCCATATAGACAAAAGTTTCATATTCAACCTACTACAGGGTTACTAAATGATCCTAATGGATTCTCTTATTATAATGGGGAATATCATTTATTTTATCAGTGGTTTCCATTAGGACCTGTGCATGGAATAAAGCATTGGTACCATGTTTCATCAAAGGATTTAGTTAATTGGAATGACTGTGGAGTTGGAATAATACCTACGGAATATTTTGAAAGTCATGGAGCATTTTCAGGAAGTGGTATAGTTGAAAATAATAAATTATATTTATTTTATACTGGAAATACAAGAAATGAACAATGGGTAAGACATCCTTATCAATGTTTAGCAATAATGAATAGTAATGGAGAAATAATTAAAAACAATGAAGCTATAATAAAAGAATTACCACAAGGATATACTGATAATTTTAGAGACCCTAAAGTTTTTAAAGATAATAATAAATATTATTGTTTAATTGGTGCTGAAAAAGAAGAAAATTTAGGAACTATAGTATATTATGAATCAGATAATTTATTAGAATGGAACTTTAAAGGTGAATTAAAAACAGATTTCTTTGGTAATGGTTTTATGTGGGAATGCCCAGATTATTTAAAATTTGAGAATAAGGGTGTATTAATTTTTTCACCACAGGGATTGGAAGCTGAAGGTGATAAGTATGAAAATATATTCCAAGCTGGTTATTTAATAGGTGATAAAATTGATTTTTCTAATGGTGAATTTAAGCATGGTGAGTTTAATGAGTTAGATAGAGGATTTGATTTTTATGCACCTCAAACTACTGAAGATGAAGAAGGAAGAAAAATATTAATAGGGTGGATGGGGTTACCAGAAATAGATTACCCTACTGATAAAAATGGATGGGCTCATTGCTTAACTATACCTAGAGAATTAGAGTTAAAAGGTGAGAAGTTAATACAAAAGCCAGTAAAGGAATTAGAACTTCTTAGAGGAGAAAAGATTCAGGGCGCATATATATTGAGTAATGAAGAAAAAGATATAGATGGATTTAATGAAAAAGTATATGAATTAATTTGTAACTTTAATAATATTACTGGTAGATATGTAGGAATAAAATTAAGAAAAGGAATTGATAGTGAAACTGTATTTTATTATGATATAGAGAATAAAAAGTTAGTATTAGATAGAAGTAAATCAGGAGAAGTATTTGCAACAGAATATGGAACAGAGAGAAAATGTAGATATGATGGAAATAATTTAAAGCTTCAGATATTCGTAGATACTTCATCAATTGAAATTTTCGTTAATGATGGTGAGGAAGTATTTACTTCAAGAATATTTACAAAAGATGAAAGTAATGGAGTTAGCATATTTGCAGATGATTATGTAGAGATAGATATTAACATATGGGCAATTAATTATAATAATTAAAAGTGGAAGACTGAGGGATATAAAGATTTATTTTATATCCCTCAATCTTTTGTTTTAAATAATAAGTTTTTATTATAAATAGAATTTATAAGAACTTATTATAGTTTTTATTTTACAAATAATGTAAAATATATTTAAGTGATAAAATCACTACATTATAATTAAAGGGGATAATATTATGGATATGTATGGATTTTACTCAGGCGAATGTTTTGATGCTTATAAATATTTAGGAGCTCATATAACAGAAAATAAAGTTACTTTTAGAACATTTGCTCCAAATGCTCTAAAAATAGAGTTAATTGGTGAATTTAATAATTGGAATGGAATAGAAATGAAGAGAACAAATGATCATAAATTTTTTGAATGTACAGTAGAAAATGCCAAACCAGGAATGTTATATAAATATAAAATTTACAATAAAAATGGTGGGTGTGTAGACCATTGTGATCCATATGGGTTTGGTATGGAACTTAGACCAAACACAGCATCTATTATAAGAGATTTGAGTGAATATAAATTTAATGATTATGAGTGGATGAAAAGAAGAAGTGACTGTAAAGATAAGCCCTTAAATATTTATGAAGTACATTTAGGATCATGGAGAAAAAAAAGCGATGATACTTGGTATACATATAGAGAAATATCAGAGTTGTTAATTCCCCATGTAAAAGAGAATGGATATAACTATATTGAAATAATGCCATTAAGTGAGCATCCCTGTGATGAATCCTGGGGGTATCAAAATACAGGATTTTTTAGCCCAACATCTAGATATGGCACAGCTTCAGATTTAATGTATTTTATAGATAAGTGTCATGAAAATAATATAGGAGTAATAATGGATTTTGTACCAGTACACTTTGCTATTGATGGATTTGCATTAGCTAATTATGATGGAACTTCATTATATGAATATCCATATGAAGATATTGAAATGAGCCAATGGGGAAGTAAAAATTTTATTCATTCAAGGGGAGAGGTAAGAAGTTTTTTACAATCAGCAGCAAATTACTGGCTTGAAGAATATCATTTTGATGGCTTAAGAGTAGATGCATTAAGCAATATTATTTATTGGCAAGGAAACTCTGATAGAGGTGAAAATAAAGGAGCTATAGAATTTATTAAAGGTATGAATAAGGGACTAAAGGAGTTGCACCCAACAGCAATTTTAGCAGCTGAAGATTCAACATCATATCCTAAGGTGACAGAAAAGGTAGAAAATGGTGGTTTAGGATTTGATTTTAAATGGGATATGGGATGGATGAATGATACTTTAGAATATTTTAAAATGCATCCATACGATAGAAAAAGAGCTTATCATAAGTTAACATTTTCTATGATGTATTTTTATAGTGAGAATTTTTTAATGCCATTATCACATGATGAAGTAGTACATGGAAAGGCAACTATAATTCAAAAAATGTATGGGGAGTATGAAGATAAATTTAAGCAAGTAAGAGCATTATATATGTATATGTATGCTCATCCCGGAAAAAAACTTAATTTTATGGGAAATGAAATAGCTCAGTTTAGAGAATGGGATGAGAAAAGGGAACAAGATTGGAGTATTTTAAAATATCCAATGCATAACAATTTCTATAAGTTTATGAAAAAATTAAATAATATATATTTAGAATATCCAGCATTATATGAAAATGATTATAAACATAGTGGATTTAAGTGGATAGATTGTCATCAAGAAGATAGATGTATATATGTTTTTGAAAGAATTTGTAGTGAGCAAAGAATTATAGCTATTTTTAATTTTTCTAATGAATATCAAAAGAATTATGAATTAAAAGTTGATTCAATTAAAAAGATGAGATTAATTATTGATAGTAATAGTGATGACTTACAAAATAATGAGGTTATTTATATAGTTAGAGCAATTAATAAAAAATATAAAGATAAAATTGATGAAAGTAAAGAAAAATTTGAAGATACTATATCAATAGATATGCCAGCTTTTTCTGCAAGATATTATTTAGTAGAAAAATAAATTATAATTTTTATGAGATAAAATTAATTTTATCTTTTGATATATTCAGAAATTTATCACCAATATATTAAAAAAAAGAGAATAAGGGGAATAAACCAATAGTTAAAGATAGTGTTATAGATAAAGAAAATAATAAAAAGAAGAGTTCATTTAATAAGTTAAAAAATAAATATAAGGGATTCAATGTATCTGTGATAATATCAGGAGTTGGAGTTTTAGAAGGAGAGATTGTATTTGATTTTCCAGATATAATTGCATTAAAAAACAAAGATAATATAATTGTATTTATTGATGAATCTAAGGTGTTAAGTATATTTTAAGGGCAACTGTAAAGTTTGCCCTTTAATTAACTTTTATGTATTTTTAAAATAAGGATGTTTTTATATAAAATCTTAAATATTTAGATTATAATATTTAAGATGAAAAAATAGTAACTCTAAGATAAAGAGGTAAATATGATTGAAAGAAATAATAAAATAAAAAGTATAAAAAAAGATAGAATTAAAATTAGTAGTATAAAAGATTTTAACAAAATGCTACAAAAGGAAGATTATAATGTTGGGCTATTAAGTGAAATAGAGTTTAAAAAAGAAATTATTAATGAGTTTAATATAAACAATAAGATATATGAAGAAATATATAAAATTCTTGATAAAGGAAATATTACTTATAAAGTAAGGGGAGTTAAGGAATTTATAGATTACATAGAATGTGAAATTATTTTTGAAGATGAACATAACAGATTATGTAGAAAAATAAGTGAAGTTAAGACATTAATTATAGATAGAGTAGAATATGAAAGAATATTAACTACTCAAGATGATGTAGAGGATATTTTAAAGATAATAGAAGAAACTAAAAAATCTGTATCAGGGAAAATAAATGAAGAGGGAAAAGTAAAACTAGAATCTTTAGAAGATGAGATTAATAGAGATTATATTTATGCAAAAGATATTGAGTTGTTAAAAAGAATGATACTTTTCAATAATAAAAATGTAAAAGAAGAGTATGATGAAAAAAGCCAAACTAAAACTTTATTTATTGATATACCAAAGAATATAGGTTTTGATTATATCAAGGCGGAAAAAGGTAGTGTTGAATATTATCAACATATAAAAAGTTATATTCCTAGAATGAAGAGACTAATTAAAAATTTAGATAAATATATTATAGAATATAGTAATAGTACATATAAAATTAATCAAAGTACAGCAATTCAAGATTCTGTAAATATGGCAATAGTAATATATAATGGAAAAGAGTTTAGAGCTGTTAGTGGAAAAAATGATATTGAAAATAGTTGTACATTAATACCACAAGGACAAGAGTATTTTAAAAGCTGTAAAGTTAATAAACTAGGTAAGTTAGGAATAGGATATAATAGAATTAATGATAGTGAGAAGAAGATACTTGAAAAGATACATAAGCTTATAGAGAATGGAAGTTTGCATGATGAAGGAGAGCTTATTCTATATAGTAAGTGGGAGCCATGTCCTAGTTGCTATTATGTTATTAATCAGTTTATTAAAAAATATCCTAAAATAAAATTAAAAATTATGTATTATAAGGAATATGGTGAAAAATAAACATATTTACAAATAAATGTAAATATGTTAATGTTATTTTAATGAAAATTTCATATAATAGTAAATGTAATTAATATTTAGTATACGTTGAAAGGGAAAAGTATTATAGAATACAGTTTTTAGAGAAAAAGTGTCATGGGCTGAAAGCACTTTTAAATATGCCTATAAGAAAACTACCCTGGAGTTATGGTTTAGTATCAAGATAATGAGAAATACCATCGGTGAAGATCGATAATACTTTTAAAGATGAATTGAATTTTTAAATTCAATTTGGGTGGAACCACGGATATAGCATTCGTCCCAAGCTTAGGGATGGATGTTTTTTTTATATTAAAAATAACTACGCAGGAGGTAGATGTGTAATGATTAATGTAAAATTAAAAGATGGATCAATAATAGAAATTGAAGAAAACTCAAGTGTATTAGATTTAGCTAAATTAATTAGTAAAAAACTTGGAAAATCTGCAGTTGTAGGTGAAGTTAATGGAACCTTAGTTGATTTAGATTATAAGCTTAAAGATAATGATGAGGTGAATATAGTAACCTATGAGGATAAAGCGGGAATTGAGGTTATGAGACACACTACCTCACATGTAATGGCTCAAGCTGTAAAGAGACTTTATAAAGATGTAAAATTAGCTATAGGACCAACAGTAGAAAATGGCTTTTATTATGATTTTGATATTGAAATACCATTTAATAATGAGGATTTAGTTAAAATAGAAGAAGAAATGAACAAAATTATAAAAGAAGATATCTCATTAGAAAGAGTGATAGTAAGTAGAGAAGAGGCTTTAAAATTAATGGAGGAAAGAGGTGAAGTTTATAAGGTAGAACTTATAAAAGCTCTTCCAGAGGGAGAAACAATTTCTCTTTATAAGCAAGGGGATTTTATAGATCTTTGTAGAGGACCACATCTTTTGTCTACTAAAGGAATAAAGGATTTTAAATTAACTAGCGTTGCAGGAGCTTACTGGAGAGGTAATGAAAAAAATAAAATGCTACAAAGAATTTATGGAGTAGCATTTGCTAATAAAGAAATTTTAAAGACTTATTTAAATAATATAGAGGAAGCAAAAAAAAGAGATCATAGAAAATTAGGTAAGGAATTAAAGTTATTTACTTTTGTTGATGAGGGCCCAGGATTCCCATTTTTCTTACCTAAAGGAGTTATTCTAAAAAATAATTTAATTAATTATTGGAGAGAATTACATCAAAAAGCTGGATATGTTGAAGTAGAAACTCCAATAATGTTAAATAAAAAGCTATGGGAAACTTCCGGGCACTGGGATCATTATAAAGAAAATATGTATATTTCAATGATTGATGAAGAAGAATTTGCATTAAAACCTATGAATTGTCCAGGTGGAATGCTTATTTATAAAACAGAAACACATTCTTATAGAGATTTTCCAATAAGAGTTGGAGAGCTTGGAAGAGTTCATAGACATGAGCTTTCAGGTGCTTTACATGGTCTTATGAGAGTAAGGGCATTTACTCAAGATGATGCTCATATATTTATGTTGCCAAATCAAATAAAATCAGAAATTAAAGGGGTTGTTGCTTTAATTGATGAAGTTTATTCAAAGTTTGGATTTAAATATAGTGTTGAGTTATCTACAAGACCAGAGGATTCAATGGGAAGTGATGAAGATTGGAATATGGCAGAAGATTCATTAAAGGCAGCTCTTGAAGAAATGAATTTACCTTATAAAATTAATGAAGGTGATGGAGCATTTTATGGACCAAAGATAGATTTTCATCTTGAAGATAGCTTAGGTAGAACATGGCAATGTGGAACTATTCAATTAGACTTTCAATTACCACAAAGGTTTGAATTAGACTATATTGGTAGTGATGGTGAAAAGCATAGGCCAATAGTTATCCATAGAGTTATCTTTGGAAGTATTGAAAGGTTTATTGGTATATTAATTGAGCATTTTGCAGGTAAATTCCCAACATGGCTTTCACCAGTTCAAGTTAAGATTTTACCTATTTCGGATAAATTTGTAGATTATGCTAATGAGGTTAAGAGAAATCTAGAGTCAAATGGATTAAGAGTTGAAACTGATTTGCGTACTGAAAAAATAGGATATAAAATAAGGGAAGCAAGAAATGAAAGAGTACCTTATATGATTATTATTGGTGAAAAAGAAGAAAATGATAAGACTATTTCAGTAAGAAGCAGAGATAATGGTGATGAAGGAGCTGTTGATTTAAATAGCTTTATTGATAGAGTAACTACTGAAATAAAAAATAGAAAATAAAAAATTATGTTAGGAAAAGGAGATTGAATTTATAGCAAATCTTCTTTTCCTTTTTTTGTTAAATTAAAATATAGAGAAATTATGAATTTTAAATTACTATTTTTAATTTTCCTAGATAAGGAAAGTTACAGATGATATAATGACTATTAATATAAGAACGTTTAATATAAATAAAAGAGTGTACAAGAGAGATATATAAGGGGTGAAGTTATATGGCACAAACAACTAAAAAGGCATTTGCTACATCTTTAAAAAAATTATTATCACAAAAGCCATTAGATAAGATTAAAATTACGGATATAACAGAGGATTGTGAAGTAAATCGTCAAACGTTTTATTATCACTTTAAGGATATATATGATTTATTAGAATGGGTTTATACAAATGAAGCAACAAGGGCTTTAGGAGATAAAAAGACATATGATACATGGCAAGAAGGGTTTTATGAAATATTTGAATATATTTTAGAAAATAAAACTTTTGTTTTAAATACTTATAATTCTGTAAGTAGAGAATATTTAGAAAGATATTTATATAATGAAACATATTATTTGCTTTTGGGTGTAGTTGAAGAAAAATCAAAGGACATGTCTGTTAGAGAGAAAGATAAGTCATTTATTGCAGATTTCTATAAATTTGCTTTTGTTGGATTAGTAATTGATTGGATAAGAAAAGGCATGGTGGAAGAACCAAAAGATATTATTAAGAGATTAAATACATTAATTTCAGGAAATATTGAAACCGCATTAGAAAGATATAGAAATGATAAACATAATAAATTAGAATAATAAAATTTGGACAAACTTAAAGGTTTGTCTTATTTTTTTACAATTTTAAAGGTTTGTTTAAAAATAGGACATAGGCATAATTTTGTCTATAGAAGATGTTATTAGAAAGTAATACTATAAGCATATAAGATAAATCTACGAAATTTAATAAAAAATAAATTGTTTTTATATAAGAGGGAGGAATTTATATGTATTATAGTAATGGTAATTATGAGGCATTTGCTCGCCCAGAAAAACCAGCAAATGTAGATAGAAAATCAGCTTATTTAGTAGGGGCAGGACTTGCATCTTTAGCAGCAGCATGTTTTTTAGTTCGTGATGGACAAATGAAGGGTGAGCATATTCACATATTAGAAGAAATGAATATTGCAGGTGGAGCTTGTGATGGAATTAATGATCCAACAAAAGGTTTTGTAATTCGTGGTGGACGTGAAATGGAAAACCATTTTGAATGTTTATGGGATTTATTTAGATCAATTCCATCATTAGAAACAGAAGGTGTATCTGTATTAGATGAATATTATTGGTTAAATAAAAAAGATCCTAATTATTCTTTAATGAGAGCTACAGTAAATAGAGGTGAAGATGCACATACAGATGGTAAATTTGGCTTATCAGATAAAGCATCTATGGAAATAATAAAACTATTCTTTACTAAGGATGAAGATTTATATGATAAAACAATAGATGATGTATTTACAGAAGAGTTTTATAAATCAAACTTCTGGCTATATTGGAGAACTATGTTTGCATTTGAAGAGTGGCATAGTGCATTAGAAATGAAACTTTATATTCAAAGATTTATTCATCATATTGGTGGACTTCCAGATTTCTCAGCATTAAAGTTTACTAAGTATAATCAATATGAATCTTTAATATTACCAATGGTTAAATATTTAGAGTCACATGGGGTTAACTTCCAATACAATACACAAGTTACTAATGTAATATTTGAAAAAGAAGGTAAGAAAAAAGTAGCAAAACAAATTATTTGTATTCATGATGGAAAAGAAGAAAAAATAGACTTAGTAGAAGATGACTTAGTATTTGTTACAAATGGTAGTTGTACAGAAAATGCTACATTAGGTGATCATGATACTGCACCGGTTTTAAATACTGAAGAAGGTGGTTGCTGGAGATTATGGAGAAACATCGCAGCTCAAGATCAGGACTTTGGACATCCAGATAAGTTTTGTACAAATATTAAAGCTACAAACTGGGAATCAGCTACAGTTACAACTTTAGATGATAGAATACCACCATATATTGAAAAAGTATGTAAGCGTGATCCATTTAGCGGAAAGGTAGTTACAGGAGGAATAATAACAGCAAAAGATTCTTCATGGTTAATGAGCTATACATTAAATCGTCAGCCACATTTTAAAACACAACCTGGAGATCAATTAGTTGTGTGGGTTTATGGATTATTTACAGATGTTCCTGGTGACTTTATTAAAAAGCCTATGAAGGAATGTACAGGATATGAAATTACTCAAGAATGGTTATATCATTTAGGGGTTCCAGTAGATGAAATTCCAGAAATGGCTAGAAATTCTGCAAGAGCTATACCTTGTATGATGCCATATATAACAGCTTTCTTTATGCCAAGAACAGCTGGTGATAGACCCAAAGTTGTACCAGAGGGATGTGTTAACTTTGCATTTTTAGGTCAATTTGCAGATACAGTTCGTGATACAGTATTTACAACTGAATATTCTGTAAGAACAGCTATGGAAGCAGTATATACATTATTAAATATTGATCGTGGAGTTCCAGAAGTATTTAATTCTTGTTATGATATTAGAGTATTACTAGATTCAACTTCTAAAATGATGGATGGTAAGAAGATTACAGATATAAAACTTCCATTAAAAGCTAAGATGGTTGAAAAGAAAGTATTTAAAGAAATTCAAGGAACTGTAATTGAAGAGTTGCTAGAAAGGTATAAATTAATATAAAAAAATATTAATTATTATTAAGTAAATATATAGGTTTAACTTACTATAGAAAATTGTAATTAGAGTTATTTATTGATAAAGAAAAGAGATTATCATAATTGATAGTCTCTTTTTATGCATTTAAATCAAGTTATATATAAATAGAAATGTAGTGATAATTAAAAATTAAGGTACATAAGTTAATATATAGTAGAAATAATGTTATAAAAGGAGGAGAGATTATGAGCAATGTTAAGATAGCAAATGTATTAAATAATTTACCGTTGATATTTGAAAGAAATATAGGTCAATATGATAATAAGGTACAATTTGTATTAAACAAAAAAGAATGTACAACCTTTTTTACTGATAAGGAGATAGTATTAGCATTTAGAAGTAATGAAAAAATACAAGAGTTGAAAGAGTTAGATAGTAGTAACTTATATAATACATCACTAAGAAAAATGGAAGAGTATCAAATTAATGTTTTGAGAGTTTGTTTTAAAAGTTCAAATAAGATTCCTCAAATAATAGGTAAAAATGAATTTAATTGTACATTAAATTATTTTAAGGGAGAAGATATTTCAAATTGGAAATGTTCTATACCATTATATGAAAAGCTATTATACAAAGAAATATATAATGGAATAGATATATTATATTATGAACGTGAAGGGGTTATTAAATGGGACTTTATAGTTGAACCTAATAAAAATATAAACAACATATTATTAAATTTAAATGGAGCAAATAACATAGAGTTAGATGATAATGGAGATATAAATGTTAATATAAAAGAAAGAATATTAAAAATATCAAAACCTGAAGCTTATCAAAATAATAATGATGAAAAAATAGAAAGTAGCTTTGGAATAGATGAGGACGGTAATATAAAATTTAATATAAGTAATTATAATGAAGAAGATAGTTTAACAATTACCATGTCAGTATCATTTGATAATTTTAATTCTACTTGTGTAGTTGATAGAGCAAATTCAATAGCTGTAGATGAAAAGAACTGTGTATATATTACAGGAGAAGTAGGTTTTCAAAACTTTCCAGACAAGAAGATTTATAAAAATGTTTTAAGTGGAAAGGATTATGGTGCTTTTTTGGTAAAGATAGATACTACTAAAAAGGGACAGTCGGCACTAAAGTATGCAGCTTATATTGGTGGGGAAGGCATTGATGAGGCTGTTGGAATAGCTGTGGATAATGAAAAAAATGCATATATAGTAGGAGCAACTAATTCAATATATGAATTTCCAGTAACAGAAAAATCATATGCATATAGTTATCCAGGAGGAAGTAAAACAGGTTTTTTAATTAAAATAGACACTAAAAAGGTTGGATTAAGTAGCTTAGTTTATGGAACATATTTAGGTGGGAATTCGTATGATTATGCTTATTCGGTGGCAATAGATAAGGAAAAGAATGTATATGTAGTGGGATTAACTAATTCAAATTTTGGATTTCCTATAAGTGAAAGTGCTTATGAAAAAAATAATGATGATGCTGTTGATGTTGGATTTTTATTAAAACTAGACATAAATAAAGAAAGAAAAGATGCATTGTTATATGGAACATATTTTGGTGGAAATGACTCAACTAGTTTTTCAGCATTAGCAGTAGATGACAATGGTTATGTATATGTTACAGGTGTTACTCAATCAAAAGATTTTCCTGTAACACAAAATGCTTATGAAGCTAAATTTGAAGGAGGATTAAGTAGTGCTTTTATATCTAAATTTAATTTGAATAAAACAGGAAAAGAGAGCTTAATATATTCCTCATTTTTATGTGGAGATGGGGAAGAAGCTGGATATGGAATTGCAGTTGATTCAAGAGAATGTGCTTATATAACAGGAGTAACAAATTCTTTGAATAATTTTCCTATAACCCAAAATGCATTTCAAAATAGTATATCTAACATAGAGGGGTCGGGGTTTCTTATTAAGGTAAATACACAATTATCAGGAGAAAAAGGACTAGCCTATGGAAGTTATATAGATGGAAATGGAAGTGATGTATGTTCAGATATAAAAATTGATTATAATAATTATGTATATATATGTGGGTTTACAACATCAACTGATTTTCCAGTGAATAGTTATGAAAATGGTTGGGTAAAAAATGGATATAATTCTTTTTTATTAAAATTAGATCTAAACAAAGAAAGAAGAAAAGCTTTATTACTTGGAACATTCTTAAGAAAAAATATAAATGATTTTGCATTAGGGCTTGCATTAGATAATGAATTAAACACATATATTACTGGATATGCTCATTCAATTTCTGAAGATAGAAGTAAAGAAAAAGAAGGCTATTATGAAGAGAGTTCAATATCTATAATGAAAGTAAGCACTAGAATATGCAATTTAAGTATAGAAAAATCACAATATAATATTTATGTTGAACCCGGAGGAAAAACTCAATATGAAATAAATATTATAAATAATGGTCCAGATGTAGCGACGGATATTAGAATTACTGATGTTTTAGGAAGAGGAATAACAGTAAAAGAAATAAGTGTATCAAAGGGATCAATTCATCAACTAGGAAAGGAAATAATATGGAAAGTTAGCGAGCTAAATATTGGTGAGAGCGCTAAAGCAACTATTAAGATCAGGGTTTTAATAAATAGTGAAATATCAGAAAAAGAAACTTTTATTAATGTAAATGACAATATATATTGCTCAAAGAGTAGTATATAAAAAGTGTCCTTAGTTATCTATAAATAGTATTACGATTATCTTATTTGTTTAGATAATTAGTCAATAAGATAGTCGTAATAATATAATTGATATTTTTTTGACAATACATATAATTTCTTATAAAATGGAATATGTGCACTTAAATTACATGAATATTAAATAGTCACAGCATTTAGTCGAAGAAAAAAACATAATAGTAAAGGGTGAAAAAATTGAAAAAAGCAATTAATTTGATTAAAAGATTAGTAATGTTTTTTGTTGGAATGAGTATAATTCAATTTGGTGTAGCTTTATTTTTAAAGACAAGCATTGGAT
>OOCW01001189.1_pt1 | contig 19678 bp, 17 predicted proteins | sample 1671201 | NCBI WGS metagenome assembly OOCW01 (sample SAMN06348132, study PRJEB24527) | human gut metagenome | biome: human gut; feature: ankylosing spondylitis patient; material: feces | host: Homo sapiens | place: China | collected 2015-10
GGTTTTGAGCGTAAAAAAGATTTTGAGCAACGGACGAAGTCGTTGGCGACATGAAATGTTTCGCCGACACGTCGCTCAAGCGAAGCGAATTTTTTATATATAAGTAAATTATATTAATAACATCTAGACAAAAGTTTTATTAATAGTTTTAGTATTAAAAAATGATATTTTTAAATTATTTACTTAAGCAATTTATCAAATGACTGATGTATTTATAGACATTACAATAATAAATTATATAAATTTAATAAGTATACATTATTTTTATTATAATAAATTGGTACAATATATGGCACATTTGTATATTCTATTAATAAGAAGATATGAACATATCCAAAAATGAATATGAATTGTGGAGGATATGATATGGAAAAAGTGAATAATAATTTTGACGAAAGACTAAAACAATACTCAGAAGAAATAAAGAGTATGGAGATAGTTTACCAAAATGGAAGAGTTAAATATATAAATAAGAAAAATATGATAAATTTGAAAAATAGGAATATACAAGATGAATCTAGATGTATAAAAAGTGAGAATCAGGAAAAAGATTTTTATACAAATGATGAAGAGTATTCGAGTTTTAAAAATATGTATAGTTTAATATTAAAGTTTATTTTTACATGTATTATATTTATAAGTATGCCTTTTGTGGCTAACAAAATTGCTAATGTAGGAGTTAATGAGTTTGTTTCAGGTATTGGAACTATTTTTATATCTTATTTTATAATAAATATTATATGGGTATTTTTAGAATAAAGTATTATGTGATATTATTTAAATAAGTGTACTTTTAAGGAAAAATTTATATTTATTAAAAACAACTAATATAGAATATATAAACTGCTAATTCATATAATATTATTAGGCATATCTAAAACTCTTTTAGATATGCCTACCTAAAATACATTTATTTTAATTGTTCGGGTGTATGCATATAAAACTACAACTTTATAAAAATATAATGTACGGGTTAAAAGACTAACTACTTTCGAAGAAGTTAGTCTTTTTTATATGTAGATATATTTTATAGTTTATAAAAATTAAAATATACTATATACAAGTGGTATACTATATACTATAAAAACAAAATGGCAAATAAGGAAGGAAAACTTATGAAAAAAACATTAGTATTAGCAGAGAAACCTTCAGTAGGTAGAGATATAGCTAGAGTATTAGAATGTAAAAATGATAAAAATGGATATATAGAAGGAAGTAAGTATATAGTAACATGGGCATTAGGGCACTTAGTTACATTGGCAGATCCAGAAAGTTATGATCAAAAGTATAAGGCATGGAATATAGATGAGTTACCAATACTACCAAAGCATCTAAAAACTGTAGTAATAAAAAAAACTAGTAAGCAATTTAATATAGTAAAATCTCAAATAAATAGAGATGATGTAGGAAAAATAGTAATAGCAACAGATGCAGGGCGTGAAGGTGAATTAGTTGCAAGATGGATATTACAAAAGTGTAATACAAATAAGCCATTAAAACGCCTTTGGATATCATCAAGTACAGATAAGGCTATAAAAGATGGATTTAAAAATTTAAAAGAAGCATCAAAATATGAAAATTTATATAACTCAGCAATAGCAAGAGCTGAAGCTGATTGGATTGTTGGAATAAATGCAACTCGTGCTCTTACAACAAAGTATAATGCACAACTTTCTTGTGGAAGAGTACAAACTCCAACACTTGCAATGATACATAAAAGAGAAGAAGAGATAAGAAATTTTACACCAAGAGAATACTATACGTTAGAAGTGAAAACTAAAATATCAAATGAAATAGTAAAGTTTACTTGGCAAGATAAGAAAAATCTAACATCAACATTTAGTAAAGATAAGATAGATAGTATATCTAATAAAATAAAGAATAAAGATTTAGAAATTGTAGAAGTTAATAAAGTAGATAAAAAGAAATATTCACCTGGACTATATGATTTAACTGAGTTACAAAGAGATGCAAATAAAATATATGGATTTTCAGCAAAGGAAACATTATCAATAATGCAAAAACTATATGAGCATCATAAAGTACTTACATATCCAAGAACAGATTCAAGATATTTAACAAGTGATATAGTGGGTACATTAAAGGATAGAATAAAAGCAGTAAATGTAAGTGATTATTCAAAAGTTTGTAATAAATTACTTAAATCAAATATAAAAGTAAATAAATCATTTGTTGATGATTCAAAAGTAAGTGACCATCATGCAATAATACCTACAGAAGAAAGAGTATTTATAAGTAACTTAAGTGAGAAGGAAAGAAAGATCTTTGATCTTGTTGTTAAAAGATTTTTAAGTGTATTATGTCCACCTTTTGAATATACAGAGACAAAAGTTAAAGGTAATGTAGAAGGTGAAATATTTGTAGCTAAAGGGAATAAAATAAATAGTTTAGGATGGAAGGAAACTTACAAAGATTTAGATGATGAAGAAACTTATGAAAGTATGCCGAATATAAGTAAAAATTCTATATTAAAAATAGATGATATTAAAGTAAAGGTTGGTAAAACTAATCCTCCAACTTATTTAAATGAAGCTACTCTTTTAACAGCTATGGAAAAAAATAATTTAGGGACAGTTGCAACTAGGGCAGATATAATAGAAAAATTATTTAATTCATTTTTAATAGAGCAAAAAGGAAAAGATATATTAATAACTTCTAAAGGAAAGCAATTATTAGACCTTGTACCAACAGAGTTAAGAACTCCAGAACTTACATCAAGTTGGGAAAAGAAATTACAAGATATATCTAAAGGAAAGTTAAATAAAAATATATTTATAAAAGAAATGAAAGATTATTCAAAAGATATAGTTAAAGAAATTAAAAATAGTGATAGTAAGTTTAAACATGATAATTTGACTAAAAATAGATGTCCTGAATGTGGTAAGTATATGCTTGAAGTTAAGGGAAAAAGAGGAAAGATGTTAGTTTGTGAAGATAGGGAATGTAACACTAGAAAAACAGTATCTCAAATAACTAACTCAAGGTGTCCTGTTTGTCATAAAAAACTAGAGCTTCGTGGTGAAGGAGAAGCAAAAACATTTATATGTTCTTGTGGACATAGAGAAAAATTATCAGCATATAATAAGAGAAAACAAGAAGATAAAAATAAAGCATCTAAAAAAGACATAAATAAATACTTAAAAAGTCAAAATAAAGATGTAGAGAATTTTAATAATCCATTTGCACAAGCTTTAGCTAAGTTAAAAAAATAATATAAATTTTATAAAATCGACTTAAAATATTTATATATTTTACTTCTAAAAATTAATAACTTAAAATGGTAAAAATGGTATTATATATAGTTAGAACAAATATTAGGAGGCACCTGTGAAAAGATTAGCAACAATAATACTTACAAGTACAATTTTACTAACTGGATGCAGTAGTAATGATAAGATAGCAATGCTTGAAAATGCTGTTAAATCTAGTAAGGATTTAATAGCAAAAGAAGAGTTTGAACAAGCCAAGGGATTATTAGTATATGTATCACAAAATGGAGGAAGCAAAATAGATGGATATTCAAATCTTAATGGTCAGTTAGATAAATTGCTTTTAGCTACTGAGTATTATGAAAATGAAAAATATGAAGAGTCGATTAAATTATTAAAAGAATTGTTTAATAAAGAAGATACTGAAGGCGGTATTATAAAAGGTGTAGTGGCCTTGGGAGCAAAAATAAAAGAAAAAACAGAAAATGATACAATACAAGTTGATAATAAAGTTACATCAAATCTTATAACTTGGGATAATGTATATGCATCATCTCATTTAATTCAAAAGTCTATGAATTATAAAGTTGAAAATGTTATTGATGATAATCCATCCACTGCTTGGATAGAAGGTGTAAGTGATGATGGAATAGGACAATTTATACAGTTTTCAAGTAATAATACATTTAGAGTTGATAAAATAGATATAATAAATGGATTTAGTAAAAATCAAAAAACATATATGAAAAATAATAGAGTTAAAAAAGTTATTATAGAGTTTTCAGATAAGAGCCAACAAGTATATGAGCTAGAAGATAATAATATGGAGTACCAAACTATAGATATTGGTGGAATAAATACAAATTCAGTTAAAGTCATTATCCAAGAAGTATATACTAATGGTAGAGTATATAAAGATACATGCATATCAGAAATATCTGTATATGGACAAGAATTATAGATATAAAAATAGCCTAAGGTAAATTTTATCTTAGGCTATTTTTATATCTGCAAGTAAACTAAGTTTAAATTAGATAATCTTTTAAATTATTGTAATTATAATTTTATACTAAGCATCCTTTGTTTTTTATATTGTTAATAAGACTTGGTTTATGATATAGTATATTTTATCGTTTGTCAAAAAATAAGTTATTTTGTAAAATGCTAATGAAGAGAGGAAATATATTATGGAGCCTATAAGAATTAATCCAGATGAATTTAAATTAGAAAATTTTATAAATTATTATAATGATAATGTTGAAGAATTATTATCAGAATACCCTAATTATGTATCAAGAATTTGTTTAATAGATAGAGATTATATGGATGTAGTTATTTTTGATGAAGACTATGAAGAATTAGAAGATGCGAGTGATTATAAAAAGCTTTTACTAAATGGAGAGTATGCACTTCATTTTGCTATAGGCAAGACATATGAGGGGGCAGAAAAAGTAGAGTTTATAGATGGAAAAAAATATATACTTAATCATTATTTAGATGATATATATGAGGATAATAGCACTATAAAAGATATAGGAGAATTGAGCTTAAATGTTGATAATCTAATTGGATTATTATTTGACTTTGAAGAGGAAGATGAAGAAATTGTAATCTCTGTTGTAGACTTTGAACATGGTGGTGGATTATCTAATCCAAGAATAAGAGAAGTTGATGATAGTGGAGATATAGAAAATATATTAAAAGAATTAGTAGAAAAATTTAGTGAATAATAAATAGGAGATAAGTTTGTGTGAAAATAAGCTTATCTCCTATTTTTATACAATATAAAATAGATATAAAATTTGTAATATAATTTTCATATGCTTATGTACGGTTATTTATAATATATATTATAAATTAACTAAAAATATCAAATAATAAGTAAAAAGATATAAAAGGAGATATAAATCATGTTCAATGTTGCACCTATTGAATGGGTAGGATATTCGGCATCTTTATTTATAGTAATATCACTTACAATGACATCTATAGTAAAGTTAAGAATAATAAACTCTATTGGATGTTTACTATTTGTTATATATGGTCTAAATGTGAAAGCTTACCCTGTTGTTATATCTAATGCACTAATTATAATGATAAATATATACAATTTATATATGCTATTTAAAAGTAAAAGGCAATAAATATTAAGCTCTGATATTTTATCAGAGCTTTTTAGTATTTAAATTTGCAAAAGATATTATTTACCATAATATGGAAAGTAATAAATATATATGTTATAATTTGACATAAGCATACAAGAATCGACTTTAGTAAGGGGATAGATATGAAGACAATGAATAAGAAATATATAATATATATGTTATTATTGATTATTTTGCTAATAACTACAAATATAGTTTATGTATCAGCATATAACAATATAAATTTCAAGAATATAACTAGTGAAGATGGCCTTTCACAAGGAACTGTTGAAACTATAATTCAAGATGACCAAGGATATATATGGTTAGGAATTAATGATGGATTATGTAGATACAATGGGTATGAATTTAAAATATACAAGCATGATGAAGAATTGGAAAATAGTATTACAAATAATTATATTGTAGATATAAAGCAGGATAATTCAGGAAATATATGGGTAGGTACAGCTAATGGATTAAGCAAAATAGATACAAAAACTGATTTAATAACTAACTATAATATGAATGATGAAGAAAAAAGCTTATCACATTATAATATTGGAGATATATTGATAACTAAATCTGGAGATGTTTTAGTTGGAACATCAGATGGTTTAAATATATATAATGAAAAGAAAGATGAATTCTATAGAATTTTCAATAAAGATAGTGACTTAAGTAGTCAGTTTATACGCTCTTTAGCTGAAGATGAAAATCAAAATATTTGGGTTGCTACAAATAATGGAATAGATAAAATTGATATAAAAAATAACAAGAATATAATTAGCTTTAAAACAGGGCATGGTAAATTTGATATAAGTGAAAATGATATTTATGTAGTAAGATATGATCCAAAAGGATATATATGGGCCGGAGCATTAAAAGAAGGATTAAATAGAATAGATATAAATACTAATGAAGTTAAGCAATATAAAAATGATGATAGGGATGAAAAATCACTTCCAGGAAATCATGTAAAGGATATTTTAAGAGATAGTTCTGGAAACTTATGGGTAGGAACAGATAATGGGCTTGCTAAATATAATGAGCAAACAGAAAATTTCGCAACATATAAAAATAAAATATATGATAAAACTAGTTTAGTTAATGATGAAGTATTTAGTATACAAGAAGATGAAAGTGGATTAATTTGGGTTGGAACATATGCAGGAATAAGTATGTTTGACCCAAATACAAATATAGAACATTATAAGAAAGACCCATTTGATGAAAATAGTATCAGCGATAACTCTATACATGGGATTTATGAAGATAAAGATGGTCTATTATGGGTTGGTACTAATTCAAAAGGTGTTAATGTTATAAATAGAAAAAATTATAATGTAAAACATTTAAATAAAACATCAAAAGACTATCCTATAAGCGATGATAATATAAATGATATAGTTGGAATTGATAATAAAATATTTATAGCTACAAAAAATGGATTAAATGAAGTCGGTAAAGATTTAAAAACTATAAATATATATAACACTGAAGATGGGATTTGTAATAATAACATAACAGCATTATTTGCAGATAGTAAAAAGAACGTATGGATAGGAACAGCAAATGGTATTAGTGTACTAAATACTAATACTAATGAAATTATAGATATAACTGATATATTAACAAATCATAATATTGAGGATCAATATATAAAAGTAATATATGAAGATAGTAAGGGAAATTATTGGGTAGGATGCTTTATAGATGGGGGATTAGTTAAAATAGATCCAAATAAAAGAACCATAGAAAATTATAGAAATAAAAAAGAAGATAAGACATCTATAAGTAGCAATAATATAAGATCTATTGTAGAAGATAAAAATGGAAATCTTTATATAGGTACTAGTTATGGGTTAAATAAATTAAATGAATCAAATAATACATTTGAACGATATTTAGAAAAAGATGGATTATCTAATAATACGGTTTATGGATTATTAGTAGATGATAATAATAATTTATGGGCTAGTACAAATTTGGGAATATCTAAATTAGATACTAACACAATGACATTTGAAACTTTTAATATTATTGATGGATTTCAAGGTAATGAGTTCAATGGAAGAGCATATTATAAAAATAAAAGTGGTGAACTTTTCTTTGGAGGGATTAATGGATTAAATATATTTAGACCAGATGATATTAATAGGTCAAGATATGTACCTAAGGTTATATTTGATGAATTTAAAGTTAATGGTAAGGTATATAAAGATATAAATAATCAAGAGTTTAAATATGATGAAAATACTATAAATATAAGTGTTTTTATATCAAATTATAAAAATACTAAAAATATACAGTATATGTATAAGTTAGAAGGTGTAAGTGATAGTTGGGATATATCTAGAAGTAATAATATAAATTATAGTGATTTAGCACCAGGAACTTATACGTTAAAAATAAAAGCAAGAAGTTATAGTGGAAAAGTAAGTGATGAAAGTGTTGTAAAGTTTACTATAAAGCCTCCAATTTGGAAAAGTAAAGCGGCAATATTAATATATTTAATAATTATAATAATAGTTATATATAGAACAATTAATAGTGTAAAAAGACTTGATAATCTTGTAAAAAATAAAACTTTACAATTAACTAAGGAGATGGAGAAGAATGATAAATTATTGAAAAAAGTAATTGAGCTAGAAAAAAGAAAAAATAATTACTTTGTAAATTTATCTCATGAGCTTAGAACCCCTCTAAATGTGATTTCTTCTACTGAGCAACTTGTAACTGAACTTAATAAATCTAAAGATGGAATAGGAAAGAGTAAATTAAATGGATGTATGCAAGTAGTTAGAAGAAATACAAAGAGACTATTAAATCTAATAAATAATATAATAGATACGACTAAAATAGAATCAGGATCATATCAATTAAATATAAGAGAACATGATATAGTATATATAGTTGAGGAAGCTACATTATCGTTAAAAGATTATATAGAAAGAAAGGGTATAGAGCTTATTATAGACCCTGAAATGGAAGAAAAGATAATTAAATGTGATGAGCATGAAATTGAAAGGTGTATAGTTAATTTAGTCAGCAATGCAGCTAAATTTACACCAGAGGGTGGAACCATTGAAGTAACTATAGAAGATTTAGATGAAAAAGTAAAGATAATAGTAAAGGATACTGGAATTGGTATAGATAAAAAATACCATGACTCAATATTTAATAGATTTAATCAAGTTGTTGACCAAGGTGCAGAATCTAAAGGTGGTAGTGGATTAGGTCTGACCATAACTAAGCAAATTATAGATATGCATGGCGGAAAAATATACGTTGAAAGTGAACTAGGAAAAGGATGTAAATTTATTATAATATTATAACAAAAATAGCTATCTTTATAGAGATAGCTATTTTTTTTCTATACTTATAGAGTAAGATACGTTAAAAGTATCTTGTGATTTTAATTTATTAATAAATGCTTTATTCTTAAATATTTTATCAGAATTTATATTATCGCATAAACCGTACCAAGGTTCTATACATATAAAAGGTGCTATAGTATTTGTATCTTTATAATATGGCGACCATATACCAACTAATGGAAAATCCTTAAATGATACATTTATAAAGTAATCCTCTTTTTTTGACTTTAAACTTATTTCATCTATATTTGTATATATGATAGCATCATTTTTAAATACATCATTAGATAAATCTAATCTATCTAATGTATCTACTTTAGTATATTTATCATTAAAAGGTCCTTTTAAAGAAATATTTTCTATATTGTTTCTAGAATTAAACTTTAAGTAATAATCTTCTACATTAGATTGAATATTAAATGCAGGATGAGCGCCTATAGAAAAATATATGTCCTTAGAATCAGTATTTTTAACTTCCCAATAAATATTAACATTATTATTTATTAATTTATATGTAATAATAAGTTCAAACGAATAAGGATAATATTTTTTAGTATCTTCATTTGAAGTTAATTTATAAGATATAGAATTATCTGCAGTATCAACTAAATTAAAATTCATATCTCTAGCAAAACCATGTTGAGTCATATTATAAACTTTGTTATCTATAATTGTTTCGTTATCTTTAAGTCGTCCTACAATAGGAAATAGGATTGGAGAATGTCTACCCCAATACTTAGAATCGCCATTCCATAAAATTTCCTTATTTAGAGCCTTTGAGAATATTCTAGTTAATTCTGCACCAGATTTACTAGTTTCTATTATTAAAAAATCATTTTCTAATTTATTCATAGTAATCCCCCCCTATGTAAGATTATACATATAGTTTGTATAATATAAAAGATAATTAATTTATATAATAGAAAAATTTAACAAACTTATTAATATATAAATTAATTATTTTAGACATATTGAGAGAATATAATAATAAAAATATTTAAATTCCAAATAATATTTTTAATTTAAATTAAATCTATTGAAAAAATAATAAATTATTGGTAGGATTAAATTTAGTTAATATAGAAAGAAGGTATTACTATGGAAGAAATATATAGATTAATAGAAGAAAAAATAAAAGCTTCAGGATACTTAGGATATGCAAGTGGTGAAGAGATATATGATGAGATATGTGATGAAATAGAAGAAAAAGAAAATGGAAGTTATATATTTATGTCTAAAAAGGAAGATGACGTATTTTTTGAATTTAAGATAGATGTTATGGATGAGAATTTTAATTTATCTTATATAGATATAAATACTCCTGAAAAAAAATACCATGTAGATTTTGACGCATAATAAAAAGTCATATTATAAGCTTTAAGTTTATAATATGACTTTTTAGTTTAATGTATATTTACTACTTATATTCTTTTATATTTGTTGTGCAACATTTATTATCAACTTGTTGACTACTTATTGTTCTATATTTAGAGAAATTAAGGCTTAAGGTATTAATTACTACTCGTGTAAATAAATAGTAATTTTGTTTTCGATATCATATATGGCTTTTTGATTACAATATTTACCTATATTTATAGCCTTTTCTCTGTTATTTTCAACGATTGATATATCTAAATAAAATTTATTATCCTTAAACCATCCACCTAAATACAATATATATATTTCATTAAATATTATTATAGTATTATTTTTTCAACATAGTCTATAACTGACTTTAAATTCATATTAATCTTTATTAGAGGGGTAATACTAACTATAAAACCAAAGCTAGGGATAATTAAATTATTATTCTTATTAAATCTAATAGTAAAGTCTTTTTTATTATCTAAAAAGTAACTTATATACTTTAAATGATTAAAATTCACTATAAAATACCTCCGAATTTAATAATATATTTATATTTATCTTAAAGTTAGTAAATTATAAGATATTGATATAAAAAATATAATAAAGTAAAGGTATATTGATATTAAATATATCTTTGTAATATAGATGAATGAAATCTTGTTTAAAATATTATAATTATAAGAATATATAATATATATAATAAAAAGGAGAATGAATATGAATATACTAATTACTAATGACGATGGAATAAGAGCTGATGGAATTATAGAACTCGCTAAAGAACTTGCAAAAACTCATAATATATATGTAGTTGCACCAGATACTCAAAGAAGTGCAACAGGACATGCAATAACGATACATAATCCTATAATGGTAAATAAAGAATACATAGATGATAATATATCTGCATATTCAATATCAGGAACACCAGCAGATTGTGTAAAAATAGGAGTTGAGGCTTTATTCAAAGAGGTAAATATAGATATGGTTTTAAGTGGTATAAACAATGGACCAAATTTAGGAACTGATGTAATATACTCTGGAACTGTATCTGCTGCAATAGAAGGCTTTGTCCAAAATAAACCATCAATAGCATTTTCATTAAATGAGTTTAATGTATCAAAAGAAGTTTATAGCCAAGTTTCTAAACATGCATCTAAAATAGTAAATGATATTGAAGATAAGTTAAATATATTAAATGATTGCATATTAAATGTAAATATACCAAATGGAGAGGTTAAGGGAACTAAAATAACAAGACTTGGAGAAAGAAAATATGAAAATGTATTAGAAGAAAGAGTCAGCCCTCATGGGAAAAGATATTTTTGGATAGGTGGAAAAGTAAAAGAACTTGAACAAGAAAATGACAGTGATATAATTGCAATTGAAGAAGGGTACATAACAATAACTCCAGTAAATATAGATATGACAAACAATAAAAAAATAGAAATATTAAAAAATGAATTACTATAGAGTTATAAAAAGTTTAGGGTTATTCCTAAACTTTTTAATTATTATAAAAGATGAAAGCATATACTTATAAAAATACTATTTAAAACTAGGGGTGATAATATGAATAATACTCTTATAATATATGACAATGCTAATACAAAAATAAATAATGTCTTAAATAAAATAAGTGAAGTAATAGTAGATTCAAAATTACATCAAGTAAGTGATGAACTTAAAAATATTGATAATTATTCAAATATAGCAGTAACTATTGCTATGGAAGATGAAAATAACTTTAAATTATATAAAAGTTTAAGAAATTACAATATAGATTTTACAAATAAGAAATTAATAATAATATGTATTGGAAGTACTAAACAAAATGTAATTAAGCATATAACTGAAGTACAAGAAATAACTAAAAAGTCAGATTTATATTATTACTTTATAAATATAAATGATGAAAAGTCAGAAAATGTAATGAATGCAGCCATTAATATAAAAAGATACATAGAAGAACCTAAAAAAGCATAAAAAGAGTTATTAAAGAATTAGATAAATAGTTATAGACGAGAATAACGCACAATAATTAGAAAATGATAAAAATGAACTTATAATAGTAACTTCAATAGAGTACACATATCAAGAGTCTATATTAAAATTTATATAATTTAAAGTGATGGATATTTAAAATGTTAAATATTCACATATAAATTTTAATATAATTAAAATAAGTCATAGTAAATATAAAATATTAAATTAGGAGGATAGATATGTTAATATTAACTACTGAAAGTGTACCAGGCAAAAAGATTAAAGAGGTAGTAGGATTAGTAAAGGGGAGCACTATAAGAGCAAAGCATATAGGAAAAGATATAGGAGCAGGGTTTAAGCAACTAGTTGGTGGGGAATTAACTGGATATGATGAAATGCTTACAGAAGCTAGAAAGATAGCTATAGGTAGAATGGTTGATGATGCAAAGAGTCAAGGCGCTAATGCTATTATAGGATTTAGATTAACTTCGGCTGCAGTTATGCAAGGTGCTGCTGAAATGTTAGCTTATGGTACAGGAGTTATATTAGAAGATGAGTAATAATGGATTTTTTATTATAAGTGCTATATTAGGTCTAGGTATTCCTGCTATAGTTGTAATTTCTAGTGTAATATTATTTATAGTGAAAATTATAGAAAGAATAAAAGAAAAGAAAAATGAAGATTTCGATAAGTATAATAAGTACTAAAATAAAAAATAGTATAAGAGATTTAGATTTCTTATACTATTTTTTACGTATTAAGGAAACTATGATATAAAATTTTTTATACGTATAATTATGTTTTAAATTTTTATAATATGGAAATCATAATTGTATTAAATTTAATTGATATTAAAGGAGATTAATAAGTATGAATTATGATGTTGTAATTATAGGTGCAGGTCCATCCGGAATTGCAGCAGGACACAATATTATAAATAACAAATTATCTTGTTGTATAATTGATAAGCAAGTGTTTCCAAGGAATAAGCTTTGTGCAGGTGGAGTAACACAAAAGACCTTTGAATTATTAAAAAGCTTAAATTTAGGTCAAGAGTTTAAGGGTGAAAATACTATAGTTAGTAAGAGTGTAAGTATATATTTAAAAGATAAGTACATAACAGATATAGAATGTAAAGGCAATACATATTTAGTAGATAGATTTGAATTTGATGAGTATTTAGTAAGAGCTTACGAAAAGAAGGGTGGAAAGTTATTAGAAAATACTAAAATAAAAAATATTGATACAGAAAATAATATTATAACTTTATACGATAATCAAAATATAAAATTTAAATATATAATAGGAGCAGATGGGGCAGTAGGTATTACGCGTTCTTTAGTTGATAAAGATATAAAGCCTAATGGGTTTTGTTTGCAAGTAGATGTAGATAAAATAAATACAAACTATAATAGTGATAAAATGTCTATGTACTATGGTGTACTTCCTTATGGTTACGGTTGGATATTTCCTAAAAAGAACCATCTAAGTGTTGGATTCATAGGTGAGTATGATAAAAAGATAGACTATAAATGTGAATTTGAAAAATTTTTAAGTAGTGTAGGTATTAATTGTGATAGAAGTGAGTTTAAAGGTGCATTTATACCATTTGGACAATATCTAAATAAACCTATAAATCAAGAAAAAAACTTACTACTAGTAGGTGATGCTGCTGGATTTGTAGATCCAATAACAGGAGAAGGTATATACTTTGCAGTTTTATCGGGTCTAAAAGCTTCAGAAACAATTGTTAAAGCTATAAAAAATGAAGATATAAATATTATAGATGAATATACTTATGAGGTTTACAATATTACTAATAGTATAAAAAAAGGAAGTAAACTAAAAAAAGTAATATATAACTACAAAAATCCAATATTTAATTCTATGAAAAATAAAAAAATAGGAAGCTTTATGTTCAATGATTGTGTATACAATTCTAATTATGACATACTAAAAACTTTAAACAATAAAAGACTGTAGATAATTAACTATCTACAGTCTTTTATTAACAGTTACAAACATAGGTAAAGCCATCACTTCCAATGATATATATAACACATTTATTTTTATTTTCTAAAGCTAGATAATGATTATTATATGGAACTAAATATTCAAAAGTTAAACCATTATCATAAGTTATAAGAATTGTTTTTACAAAATCAGAGCTTAAATCTAGATAAGTATCATTAACTAAAACTGAATATAAATTTTCTTTATTATTTTTTAATTCTAAACGAGCTTCTATTCGATTATTATTTATTTCAACTTCTTTATCGTGTATTATATACATAATATTGCTTCCTCTATGCCAAGCACTTTCAAATTCGCTAAGCTTATATCTTCTAGTTACTGATTCGTTGCTTTTACCAGCAGGATCATTTACAACTACATAATCAATACCATCTTTTTTCTCAAATCCGCGAACAACTAAAATATGACCAGCTGTGGTTATTGGAGCATTTTCTATGTAAGGATACTCTAAATTATTTATATCATTAGTATATTTCACACTTACAGCTACTGGATATTCGCTATATATTTCTCTTTTTAAGCTTTTTAAATTACCGTACTCAACAAAAGATTCATATCCAAGACTAGATGCAAATGCAACATTAAATAACCAGTTACCAAAAGCCTCATAGTCATAATCAAAACAAGACCATGCAGTTTCTTCAACTATTAAGTTTTCATTTCTTCTATTAAGCAACATAGTTATACTTGTTGGACTACAAATAACACTTCCTATATTTTTATCTCTTATATATTGAGAATATGAAGGAACATCTATTATTTTATTTGAAGGAATTTCTATACTCTTTAGACGAGGCGTGTTATCTTTGTATGAAATTATAAATTGTCTTATTGATGGTGTTACATTAGTATTTTCGGTATGTAATAATGCACGTATTTGTATTTTAGAGGCAGTATCTGTATAGCTACCTTTAATTATAAATTCGTCAGTACTAATTTTAGCAAGATGTGAGTCAGGACTTTTAGAGCTTCTTTTTATATGAGTCCCCCATTTCCCAAAAGAAAGCCAATCTGACCATTCATATGTAGAATTTTCATTATCATCATAATAAGAAATAAATGCTCGTGCTTGAATTTCAATCCATGTACCTTTAGGTGTTTCACAATTCCAGGAAACTAAAAGTCTTTTAAATGTTTTTAGGTTTATTACTTGAGAAGTATATATACCATATTCTATGTATTTATTATTGTTACTTGATAAAACTATAGCACCTGTACCTATATTTTTATCTATTGATAAATTTTCTAAATTACCTAATAAAAAATCTTCATATGTATTTATAAAAAACAGATTTTCATTCATAGAAAAACCTCCTTTATAATAAAAATGATAGTTTATAAAAACTATGCTTAGTTAAATTTAAAATAGATAACCTATATAAGCTTAGTTATTAATAAATAACTGAATTTTTATATTTGTATAAATTTCTATAAATTATAGGAAAGTCCTTGAATTTTATAATACTTATACAAAATTATATTTTACAAATAGGAATTTAAGTAGTTATTATAGAAAGTTTTAAAGTAGTTATTTATACAGGAGTAAATATAATGAATGGATAAAATTTCTATTAGAATATTTTTATTCATAAAAAGTTAATTAGTATAATAAATTATAACGAATATGTGTAAATTTACAAAAATGTTATGAAAAATAGATAATATTTTTTTATTCTACATGGTTAAAAAAATAATTATATAGAGTTATGAATTTTAATTTACAGATTGGGGTATTAAATTAAATATTAGTGAAATAGAGGTGATGATATGGATACTATAAGTATTATAAATAAATTATATAATGAAAATAATGCATCAAGAGAAGAGTTATTATATTTATTAGATAATATAGACTCTAAATCTAAAGAGCTACTTATAGAAAAAGCTCATAAAACTAGGCTAAAATACTTTAAAAATAAAGTATATATAAGAGGGCTAGTAGAATTGACAAGTTTTTGTAAAAAAGATTGTCTATATTGTGGATTAAGAAGAACAAATAAAAATGCACAAAGGTATAGGCTAAGCAAGGAAGAAGTATTAGAGTGTGTAAGAGCAGGAGATAAATTAGGATATAAGACAATTGTTTTACAAGGTGGAGAAGATGCATACTTTAATGATGAAGTAATGGTAGATATTATTAAATCTATAAAAAAAGAGTTTCCAAATAATGCAATAACATTATCTCTTGGAGAGAGAAGTTATGAATCTTATAAAAAAATGTATAATGCAGGTGCTGATAGATATCTTTTAAGACATGAAAGTGCATCTAAAAAGTTATACGAAGATATACACCCTGGTGAACCTTTTGAGATTAGAAGAAAGTGCTTAAAGAACTTAAAGGATATAGGATATCAAGCGGGTGCTGGGTTTATGGTTGGAATACCTAATCAAACTAATGAAGACTTAGTTAATGATTTATTATTTGTAAAAGAATTTGAACCAGCTATGTGTGGAATAGGACCATTTATACCACATAAAGATACACCTCTTAAAGATTATGAACATGGAAGTTTAGAAAAGACTATTATATGTTTAGCTATAGTTAGATTATTACTTCCAAAGGTTTTACTTCCTGCCACAACAGCTTTATCAAGTATATCTGAAAATGGAAGAGAAGAGGGATTAAAGGCTGGAGGAAATGTTATAATGCCTAATCTATCACCAATGAGTGTTAGAAAAAAGTATTCTTTATATGATAACAAAGCATATATATTAGATGAAGATGCTCAGTATAAAAAGATGATAGAAGAAAAGTTAAAAAAAGTAGGCTTTGAGATAGAGGTAACAAGAGGAGATAATCCAGATTTTGTAGAAAAATTATAAAAGGGGGAAATAGTAATGTTTATAAATCATGAATATATATACAAAATTCTTGAAGAAACTAAAAATCCAAGTAACGAACAAATAAAAGAAGTATTAAATAGAGCTAAAAATAGAGAAGGATTAGATTATAAAGATATAGCGATACTTCTTCAAGCAGAAGATGAAAATGATTTAAAAGAAATCTATTCTTTAGCAGGTGAAATAAAAAAAGATATATATGGAAAGAGAGTTGTTGTATTTGCACCTCTTTATGTAAGTGATTATTGTGTAAATAATTGTGTTTATTGTGGCTACAAAAGAGATAACAAATTTAATAGAAGAAGACTTACAATGGATGAAGTAGCTCAAGAGGTAAAAATATTAGAACAAATGGGTCATAAGAGATTAGCACTTGAACTTGGAGAAGATCCAGTTAATGCACCTATAGATTATGTACTAGAATGTTTAGATACAATATATAAAACACAAAATAATAACGGTGAAATAAGAAGAGTAAATGTAAATATTGCAGCTACAACAGTAGAAAATTATAAGTTACTTAAAGAAAAAGGTATAGGAACTTATATATTATTCCAAGAAACATATCATAAACCAACATATGATAAAATGCATCCAAAGTCATTAAAGGGAGATTATAATTATCATTTAACTGCTTTTGATAGAGCTATGGAAGCTGGTATTGATGATGTTGGAGCAGGAGTTTTATTTGGATTAGCAGATCCTAGATTTGAAGTATTAGGCCTTATGATGCATAATGCTCATTTAGAAGAAAAGTTTGGAGTTGGATTCCATACAATATCAGTTCCAAGACTTCAACCTGCAAATGGTGTGAGTTTAGAAAACTACCCACATTTATTAGATGATAAAATGTTTAAAAAGATTGTTGCTATACTTAGAATAGCAGTTCCTTTTACTGGTCTTATACTTTCAACAAGAGAAACACCAGAGATGAGAAAAGAGTTATTAAAATATGGTGTATCTCAAATATCTGCTGGTTCTTCAACAGGGGTTGGTGGATATAAAGAAAGAGAAGAAGGTAAAGAAGTTAAACAATTTAAAACAAATGATGAAAGAAGTCCAATAGAAATATTAAAAGAATTATTAAGTGATGGATATATACCAAGTTATTGTACAGCTTGTTATAGAAAAGGAAGAACAGGAGATAGATTTATGAGCCTAGCAAAATCAGGTAACATAAAATATGTCTGTGAACCAAATGCTTTAATGACTTTACTTGAGTTTACTCTAGATTACGGTGATGAAGAACTATATAAAAAGTCTTTAGAAATAATAGATAAAGAAGTTGAAAATATAGAAAGAGAAGATATAAAGTCATTAACAAAAGAAAGTATGGAAAAAATGAAAAAAGGGCAAAGAGATTTTTATCTTTAGGAGGCAAAAATGAACACAACTCCAAATGCAAATAGAAAACATATTGGAATATATGGAAACACTAATAGTGGAAAATCTTCATTAATGAATAAAATACTAGGACAGGATATATCATTAGTATCAAATGTTGAAGGAACAACAACAGACCCAGTTCAAAAAGCAATGGAGCTTATTCCATTTGGGCCAGTACTTTTAATAGATACAGCAGGACTTGAAGATAAAAGCCAATTAGGTGAAATAAGGGTTAAAAAAAGCTTTGAGTATTTAAAAAGATTAGACTTTGCTATATATGTAGTAGATGGAAAAAATTTAGATGTAGATACTTATAAAAAGTGGAAAAGAGAAGCTAATAAATACAACATAAAGCACATGGTTGTTGTAAATAAATTAGATAGATTAAGTGATGATGAAAGAAGTAATATAAATAACATTTTTGATAAGCCACTTTTTATATCAGCTAAAAATAATGAAAATATAGATAAATTAAAAGATGAACTTATAAAGTCTTTAGAACAAGATGAAGAAGACAAACCCATAGTAGGAGATTTACTTCCTTATGGATCAAATGTAGTTTTAGTTGTACCAATAGATTCTGAAGCTCCAAAGGGAAGAATTATACTTCCACAAGTTCAAGTTATAAGAGATTGTTTAGACCATGGTATAAAAACTTACGTTGTAAGAGATACAGAACTTGAAGATGCATTAAAAGAAATTAAAAATATAGATTTAGTTATAACTGATTCACAAGCTTTTAAAGAAGTAGATAAGATAGTTCCTAAAGAAATAAATTTAACTAGCTTTTCTATATTATTTGCAAGACAAAAAGGAGAGCTTAACGACTTTTTAGAAGGAGCAAATAAATTAAAGAATTTAAAGCCTGGTAATAAAATATTAATATGTGAAAGTTGTACTCATAATGTATCGCATGAAGATATAGGTAGAGTAAAAATACCTAGGATGTTAACTAAAATTGCTGGTGGAGAGTTAAATTTAGAGTACAAAGTAGGTTATGACTTCAATGAAGATGTAGAAAAGTATGATATGGTAATACACTGTGGTGCATGTATGGTAAATAGAAAAAGTGTAATAAATAAAATTAATCTATGTAAAGAAAAGAATGTTCCTATAACTAATTATGGTTTAGTTATAGCATATTTTACAGGTATCTTAGATAGAAGTGTAGAAATCTTTAAGTAATAAATTAAATAACAAAAGAGTATCCTAAATATAAAATGGACCCTTTGTCAAGTACACTAGAAAAAAAGGGTTCTTAAGAAGTTACTAAAAGCTGATTCCTGTATTGCACAGGAGTCAGCTTTT
>OOCW01001194.1_pt1 | contig 19627 bp, 17 predicted proteins | sample 1671201 | NCBI WGS metagenome assembly OOCW01 (sample SAMN06348132, study PRJEB24527) | human gut metagenome | biome: human gut; feature: ankylosing spondylitis patient; material: feces | host: Homo sapiens | place: China | collected 2015-10
TACTCCTTTTGTTGATTTTAGTAGGTTAACTAAGTATATCATAAGTGTCTTTTTTTGTTTATATATTTGTCTGATTTAATTATACAATTCAGGAATAAAAAACAAAATACTAAAAATAATAGCTATTATTAGCTAATCTATATCATATCCAATAGGTCTAAAATTAAATATTTCACTTTTATTGAATACACTTACATATGGATAATTTAATAATTCTTTATTATAATAGTTACCTTGATACAAAGATGCATTTATATCTTTTATAAATAATATACCTAAGACAAACATATAGCATGGAACTATACATATACCCACTTGCTTAATTTTACTTTTACTTATTAAATTTGGTATAATTATTATTTCCACCATAGTAAGTATATCTACAACTCTTGAAAACATTGAAATATTGGAAATAGATATATAAATTATAACTCCAATAAAATATGTATATATCTGAATTTTATCAAATTCTGATATATCACTTTCATTGCAGGTTTTGTATAATATGTAAATAGCTATTATCATTAAAACTCTTATAGCTATTGGATAAATACTTATACTACTCTGAGTTGACACACTACCTTGAGAACCAATAAACTTTAGCATAAAGTATATAATTCTATCTGCTCTTAATAATAAACCTGTAATTGAAGCAAATACTAATATTATATTTAATTTCACATTATAAAAATTTTTCTTATATAGTTTACAAATAATTGGAATAATCAAGCCTATTAATATAGTCTTATGAAATAAACTTCCTATCAATATACTTACTATATACCTTTTATACTCTTTATTTTCAATAAATTTATAATAAGCTATAAAAAATATTACCATACCTAATCCTTGCCTTAAAGCACTAGATATATATACTTCATAATAAAGACTATATACTATTAAAAATGATAGTATTTTATAATTAGATTTTTTCCATATTACATATATATAACCCATAAAGATTACTATTGTTATGAACATTACAAATGTTTCAAAATTATAATCTAAAAATTTAAACAGCGACATTATTACTCTAAATCCTATCTCAAAATGCTCATCTTGTGCTTCTAAGGTTTTTATAAAATTACTCGGGATATAATTATATGTAAATTGATATCCAAAATAATCAGTACCTAATCCATATCTAAGTGATGTAATAATAGCAACACTTAGTCCAATAACAAGAAATGATATATTTTCCTTTTTTCTTAAAAAACCATTCATAAAACTAAAATATACTATTATTAAAAAAGTACATATATAAAACATTTTCTTTCCATCCTAAATCAGTATTTTTCAAATATAAATTTATATATTTTTTGTGTTTGTACTTTCCATGACCTATTATTTATAATAAACTCTCTAGCTTTTATAGATTTTTTATCCAATTCATCTTGTGATGTATATAATATGCTTTTGATTTCCTCTGCTATTACCTTTGGATCACTACTAACCGTTGTATATATATGTTGTAAATATTCATTAGTTAATCCATTCAATCTCGTAGATAACACTACTGTTCCACTTAACATATACTCTATAATCTTTGACGGAAATGTGACTTGGCTAACTAAATCATCTACCTTTCTTGTATTAATAAGTAAATCTGCATTAGATTGAAGTTTTTTCATCTCATTATTTGAAACTACACCTTTATAAATTACATTTTTCATGCTCTCTATTTTTTCTTCTGTATATGATTTTAAATTTCCATTACCATATATATGCAATTCAATATTCTCATCTTCAATATATTTCATAATATCAATCATATCTTCTATTCCATTATACTCAGTCAATGCTCCTGAAAATACTATTACTTTCTTATTATGATCATAATTACTTTTAAACTTCATTTCTAATTTATTTCTTTCATCTATCTCTATACCTCCATCAATAATAATATGAGGTTTATCTGGAGCATATATCTCTATAGCTTTTTTATTTAGTGCAATAATCTTATCATACTTTAAAATACTCTTTTCTATAGATTTATAAAATATATTCATTATAATTTTATTTAGTCCATATCTTTTTTTTATATCATCAACAGGTGGATCTGCAAGTAAGCAAATTAATTCACATTTATATATTTTTTTTAGAATTATTGAAGGAATAGCTATACTTGGCCTTGCATTAAATGTAATTATTTTACATTCTTTTTCTTTTCTTATAATTTTTCTTGCATTTTTAAAAACTGATATGCATTGAGTTAAGTCCTTTATAAATGGTATATTTATGAAACCTATGAATATACCTTCTATATTTTTTGAAATTTTATTAATATATGTTTTGAAGTATATTTTTTGTTCTTTTGGATAAGAAGCGGTTGGATATACAGTAATAATATCAAGACAATCTTTCATTTTATTTTTTAACTCTTTAAGTATACCTAATTGCATATTATTACCTGCAACTGATGCTCCTAATTGTTTATCACAAGATTCTCTATCTATTGCATATCCTATGTATACTACCTTCAAATTTAATCCTCCCCTCCTAGTTCATATAGTTCATTTACTACATTGCTCCAGCTACTTTCATTATTTATTTCAACATTAGTATCATTTTCAACTAAATTTATAGTTTTATTTATAACTTGTTTCATAAGCTCTGCTAACTCATTTGGTTTAAATGGATCAAAATAGTACTTATTATTATAACTTTCTAAGATTTCTTTTGAAAATTCACAGTCAGATGCTAATATAATACCTCCAATTTGACTAGCTTCTAACATTGGTAAACCAAAAGTTTCTATATAAGAAGGAAAAACTAATACTGACTCTGAATAACGATTAAATACTTCCTCTCTTGATAACTTTCCAACTAATTTTATTACTTTTTGTAATTCTTGAGTTATTTCTAGCTTATCTATATATTCTTTTTCTAACGTAAGCTCTACATTAAAATCTTTAATTCCCTGCTCTAATAAAATTTTAGTGGCTTCTATTATACATTTATGATTTTTATATAATTCACCACTTGCTGGATAAAAAAATTTTATATCTGTTAGATAATCATTTTTTACTTTTCTATCTATATTTAATATTGTAGGATGTATAACTTTAACATTTTTTGATAATATTTTCATTTTATCTACTAAAGCGTTTCTCATCCATTTTGTTTGTACTATTATTTTATCTGCTCTATTTATTGACTTCTTAATAATAAATCCTATAATATACTGATATATCGCTAATATTCTTTCTTCTTTTTTTAAAAAAGAAAATTTCTTTTTATCTTGAAAAGGTACTGGTTGATGTAAATATATAATTTTTTTACTATTTATCCCTATACTTATAGTATTTTGCATAGAAAAAACTACATCTGGTTTTAAATTATTAATAAATTTACTTCCTTTAAAAAATTCCCAACTTAATCTTTTTCTCCAACTAGATTTAACATCTTTATTAATAATAACCTTTATATTTTCAGTTTCTTCTATATAATTATCACTTAATATAAATATCCACTCATGATTTTTCTCATTTTCTTTAATATATTCATAAAAATCTTTTAATATAGATAAGGCTCCTCCACTACTTGCTGCTGTATTAACTATAACTATACGCATACTACTTCCCCCACACAGTCTTATTTACTATATGAGTATAACTTTGAATCAACTTAACTACTTTCACAGACACATTAGTATCAACATAATCTGAAGGTAGCACAACTTCCTCACTATTTTCATACATACTCACAGCAAGATTCATAGCCTGCTCAACATCATTTCCTTTTATACCACCAATAACAACAGTACCCTTATCAAGCACCTCTGGCCTTTCCGTAGAAGTTCTAATAAGTACCCCTGGGAAATTAAGTATTGCACTTTCTTCTGACAAAGTACCACTATCAGAAAGCACACAATAACTATTCATTTGAAGTTGATTATAATCCATAAAACCAAATGGTTTCATACTTTGAACTAATGAATGGAATTTAAATCCTCTTTGCTCTATAAACTTCTTACTTCTTGGATGAGTAGAATATATAACTGGCATTTGATACTTTTCTGCTATATTATTTATAGAATTCATTAAATTCATAAAATTTTCCTCATTGTCTATGTTTTCTTCTCTATGAGCAGAAACTAATATGTACTTACCTTTTTCAAGGTTTAATCTTTCTAATACATCACTTTTTTCTATCTTATGCATATGAGCTTGTAATACTTCTTGCATAGGAGATCCTGTTACAAATATTGTTTTACCATCTATTCCTTCTGATATTAAATATCTTCTTGAGTGTTCTGTATATGGTAAGTTTATATCTGATATATGGTCTACTATTTTTCTATTTATCATTTCAGATACATTCCAGTCCCAACATCTGTTTCCTGCTTCCATATGAAATATTGGACACTTAAGTCTTTTAGCACTTATTGCCGACATTGCTGAGTTAGTATCTCCTAATACTAATAATGCATCTGGTTTTTCTTTTTGTATTACTTCATAAGATTTAGCAATTATGTTTCCCATAGTCTCACCTAAATCTTTTCCAACTGTATCTAAGTAATAATCTGGCTCTCTCAATTCTAAATCTTCAAAGAATACTTGATTTAAAGTATAATCCCAATTTTGTCCTGTATGTACTAACACATGTTCAAAGTATTTATCGCACTTTTTTATAGTTTCCGAAAGTCTTATTATCTCTGGTCTAGTACCAACTATAGTCATTAACTTTAACTTCTTCATAATACCCACCTTTTTAAATTATTCTGAAATTATGTTTCTAAATATATCAATATGCTTTTTAGCCATTCTTTCTATAGTATATTTTTTACTAACTTCTAAAGACTTACTTTGAAAATCATCTATATTTGCTAAGATTAACTCTAAATAAAAGTCAATCTTATTTATTTCTTCTAGTGATATAACAAAACCATTTTTATTATTTGTTACTAACTCTTTTCCTGCTATACATCTATCTGTGGTTATAATAGGTAAACCATGAGCCATAGCTTCATTAATTACTAATCCCCAAATATCTTCTCTAGTTGGTAATATAAATAAATCTGCAGATTCATAGTATTTTCTAAGCTCATTTTTAACTTTAAAATCAACTAATTCTATATTTTTAATATTCTTATTTTTTATTAGTTCTTCTAATTTTTCTCTATCATCACCACTACCAATTATTATAAGTTTCCAATTATTATCCATACAAGACCATGCATCTATCAGTAAATCATATCCTTTTCTTTGAATAAGTTGACCTACTGAAATAGCAACATTTTCTCCAGTAATATTAAGTTCTTCTCTTAATTTTAGTTTATTTTCTTTTGATATATTTTTTTCTAAAATTTCTGATTTCTTTATTGATGTAAATGGATATTTAAATATATTAGCTTCATCAGCACCATAATGTACTAAATATCTATTAGTTGACTCTCCAGTACTCAACCACCATGATGCACTTCCTATAAAATAACTCTTTATAAGTTTTGCTATCTTTCTATCATTTTTAATAAATCCTCCGTCTACATTAAGAAGAAACGAAATTCTCTTTAATTTTAATATTTGTATAGCTAACATAGCTGTAGGAGTACTATATCCACCTATAACAAATATATCAAATTTATTTTTATTTAAAAATTTAATAACTTCAAAACTTAAACCTGCATCTTGTCTAATATTTACTGATTTTAAAAATATAGATTTAAAATTTTTATTTGTATCACTTATCCATCTATTATCCCTATCTGAAGCTGTTCTTCTTTCATATAGTACTGTTAAATCACACTCTTTACCAAGTTCATTAAAAAAATCAACTCTATAGGGAGCAGGTATGTTGGTTAAAAATAGCACTCTCATTCTATTTATTCACCTCTAAAAAATAAGTATCAGGCTTTTCTGGATTAAACATTTCATTTGACCAGAAAAGAGTTATAACTTCTTCTTCTCCTATGTTTTCTATAGAATGAGTATATCCTGGTGGTATATCCAAAACTTTTGGTTTTTCACCATCAACTATATACTCAATAACTTTATCTTCATCTATTTTTCTAAATCTTATATTTGCTTTTCCTTGAACTACTATAAACTTTTCTGTTTTAGTGTGGTGCCAATGGTTTCCTCTAGTTATTCCTGGATAAGTTTTTGATACAAACATTTGACCAAACTGTGGTGATTTTACAAGCTCAACTAACCAACCTCTGTTATCCTCTTTTTTATCTAAATAATATGAGAAATCATCATCTTCTAAATATGTTAAGTATGTTGAATATAATGCTTTATTAAACTCATCACTTAAATCTGGTATTAATAAGCTATTTTTCATATTTCTAAACATCTTTAAAGTATCAACTATATTACCTAAAGTTCTTTTATATATTTTAGGTACCTCATAAAAGTATTTATCTATTTGTATACTAGTTGCTCCTGTAGTAGTTATTGCTATTTCTTCATCTATATTTTTTATCTCTATTATATTTTGTTCTTCTATACAATCAATAATTGATACTACTACATCATCTATGTATACTAAGTTTAATTCTATAGCTGGGTCGTTTATCCACACATCCATATCATGTGCTATGTTGTAACAAAATGTTGATACTGCTGAATTATAATTAGGTCTGCACCATTTCCCAAATACATTTGGTAATCTGAATATGTAAACTTTTGAATTGCATTCATCACTATATTTTATTAGTGCTTCTTCTGACTGTTTTTTACTTTTTCCGTAATCATTATCGAGAGTTGCATGAGTTGATGATGTTATTAAGATTGGAGTATTTTTCTTATGTTCTTTTAAATAGTTAGTTATTATTTCTGTTAATTGTCCGTTGCCTTCGTAAAATTCTTTATTTTCCTTTGGTCTATTAACACCTGCTAAGTGAACTATAAAATCTGCTCTTAGTACACCTTCTTTTAATTCCTTTTCGTTATTTTCCTTATCTATAGTAATTACTTCGTATTCATCACTATGTCTTAAGGCTACCACAGCATTTTTACCTACAAATCCATTTGCCCCTGTTACTAATATTTTTTTCATATTTTATCCCCACTATTATAATTTAAATATTATTTAGCTGCTGCTATTTCTTTTAACCTTCTTTCTTCTTCAAAGATTTCTAATTCTTCTTTTATATAATCTAATTTTAATAATAATTCTTTCATTCCTTCTACATCTAGTCTTCTTGTATTATGTGAATGATAATCCTCTAATGTAGATGTTTTTTGCTTTCCGTCACTAAAGTAATTATCATAATTTAAATCTCTATTATCAGCACATATTCTATAATAATCACCACAATCTTCTGATTTAGCTAGTTCTTCTCTTGTAGCTAATGTTTCATATAACTTTTCACCATGTCTAGTACCTATAGTTTTAACTCCAGTATCTTTACAATCAAACACTTCTCTTACTGCTTGAGCTAAGGTTTCTATAGTTGCTGCTGGTGCTTTTTGTATAAATAAATCTCCTTGTCTTGCATTTTCAAAAGCATATAAAACTAGTTCCACTGCATCTGGTAAGCTCATCATAAATCTTGTCATATTTGGATCTGTTACTGTTATATCTTCTCCTCTTTTCATTTGCTCAACAAATAGTGGTATAACAGAACCTCTTGATGCCATAACATTTCCATATCTAGTTATACTTATTAGTGTATCCTTTGGATCAATTTGTCTAGCTTTTGCTATTGCGACTTTTTCCATCATTGCTTTTGATATTCCCATTGCATTTATTGGATATGCTGCTTTATCTGTACTTAAGCATACTACTTTTTTAACTTTATTATTTATACATGCATTTAATACATTTTCTGTTCCCAATACATTTGTTTGTACTGCTTGAATTGGATAAAATTCACATGATGGCACTTGTTTTAGTGCTGCTGCATGGAATACATAATCCACTCCTTTAAGTGCATAGTTTATACTGTTATAGTCTCTTACATCTCCTATATAGAACTTAAGTTTATCATTTCTATAAGTTCTTCTCATATCTTCTTGTTTTTTTTCATCTCTACTAAATATTCTTATTTCTTTTATATCTGTATTTAAAAATCTATCTAGTACAGCATTTCCAAATGAGCCTGTACCTCCAGTTATTAAAAGTACTTTATCTTTAAACATAATCTATTTCTCCTTAATAATTGTATTAAAAGTGTTTCATAATTATGTCATAAGCATTATTTGATGTAAAATTATCTTCTAAATACTTTCTTCCATTACTCCCCATTTCATCTACTAATGCTTTATTCTCACATAAAGTATCTACATTTTTATAAAAGTCATTTAAATTTTTACTTTCACTCCATAAACCAAAGTTTCCATATTCTAATATTTTACCTAAATCAGTATTTTTATCTGTTGCTGCAATTATAGGCATACCAAATTCCATATATGTTAATATTCTTGATGGTATGTTTGGTATTGTAAATCTATTATCTAAAAATACTAATCCAATATCACATGCCTTAACTACATTATCATAATCCTCTTTAGGCATATATGAATATATAGCTGTATTTTTTATATTATTGTCTTTTATATAATTGTTTAGTTTATCGTAATCAGTTCCTGATCCTATTATTAAAAAGAAAGTATTATTTCTTTTTTCATTTTCTTTTATGCAATCTATTATAAAATCTATACCTTGTGGCTTTCCTAAGTTACCTCCATATACTAAAATAGTTTTATCTTTAGGTATATTATATTTATCTCTTATTTTATTTATTTCTTCTTCATTTAATTTATCTATTTTTAAAGGTGTTATTGTATTTGGTAGTATTTCAACTTTATCTTTTGATATAAAGTCATTATTTTTTAATATAAAATCTATATTTGCTTGAGACATACATCCAATATAGTCAGATATTTTATATAGGCTTATTTCTTTTTTTCTAAAGAACTTATGTAATAAGCCATATTTTTTCATCATTTCTATGTCTACTGCATTTTGTGGGAATATATCTTTTAACATTAAATATGTCTTTGCATTATCTCTTTTCTTTACATGATTTACTGCATTAAAAAAAGTTATTGGTGGTGTAGAATAAACAATTAAATCAAATTTGACATCATTTAAATATTTATCTATTGCTTTAATAAATTGTTTTTCTAACATTAATGTTGATATTCCCTTTTCTATTTTATTGACCTTTCGAATATTACCTGTCTTAACTTTCAAAACGTTAAGTCCATTTATCTTACTTAAGCTGGTTTCTTGGTTATTTTTTCTCTCTATTGGTGTAACTATATATACTTTATTTCCTCTAGATTTCATTTCCTGCATTAAATCTGTGTATATACCTCTAGATCCTATACGTCCTAAAGTTAAAAATAATATATTCAAATAAAACACCTCATTAAACTAATTCTGACACTTCAAATTTACATTTTATAATATTTATTATCTTATTAAAGTCTTCTATAGAGTTTTTAGTATCACTCGGCAAACATATCCCTCTATTAAATAAATCCTCCGATATACTTTCCTCTTCTAACGAACTAAAAAACTTGCAATCCTTAAAAAATGGCTGCAAATGCATTGGCTTCCACACAGGTCGGCTCTCTATATTCTCTTCTTCTAAAGCTAAAATTATATCAAGTGGCTTAACCTTAGAATCTTCACTTATAGTTGCTACTGATAACCAATAATTTGGCTCACCAAAATCACATATATTCATCATTTCTATATCATCTATATCTTTAAATGCATCTTTATAAGTTTCAAATATTTCTTTCTTCTTGACTATCCTCTCATCTAAAACCTTAATCTGTCCTCTACCAATACCAGCAACAACATTACTCATTCTATAATTAAATCCTAGCTCCTTATGCTCATAATGTCTTTCAACTTCTCTTGATTGAGTTGCCCAGAATAGTGCTTTTTTTGTATATTCTTCATTATTAGAAACCATCATACCACCACCAGAAGTAGTTATTATCTTGTTTCCATTAAAAGAATATATCCCTATATCACCTATAGTTCCAGTTTGTTTCCCTTTATAAGTTGCACCTAAAGACTCTGCTGCATCTTCAATTATAGGTACATTGTATTTATCACATATAGCTTTTAATACATCATAGTCTGCACTTTGACCATATAGATTAACTATTATAACCGCTTTTGGCATTTTGTTATTTTTCTTTGCATCATCAAAAGCTTTTTGTAATGCTATTGGACACATATTCCATGTTTTATAGTCAGAATCTATAAATACTGGCTCTGCTCCTTGGTATATTATTGGATTAGCAGTTGCAGAAAAAGTTAAAGCTGAGCAAAATACAATATCTCCTTTTCCTACACCTAAACATTTAAGTGCCATATGTATTGCACTAGTTCCACTTGCTAGTGCTGTTGCAGATTTTGCTTTAGTATATTTACATATTTCTTTTTCAAAATTATTTACATTTGGTCCAAGAGGTGCTACCCAATTTGTATCAAATGCTTCATTTATATATTTAAGCTCTTCTCCACCCATGTGAGGTGAGGATAGGTATATTCTTTTATTCATATATTTTACTCCTTCTTAATTATCTTAATTAGCTAATTTGCTAGATTCATTATATAAATCTAGTAATTTGTCTATCATTATCTTTTGTGAAAACTCATTTATAGCCTTATTTTTAGACTCTCTCCCCATTTCATTTCTCAATTCACTATTGTCAATAAGTTTTATTATATATTCACTTAATTCTTCACTATTTTCATTTTTAAATATAAATCCATTTTTACCATAGCATATTTGATCATATGCTCCTTCAACATTACTTCTAATAGTAGGGACACCCATCATCATTGCTTCTAATGGTACTAATGGAAATCCTTCTTGCCTTGATGGTAATACAAATATATCAAATATAGAATAAAACTTTTGTGGATCTTGGAATTTATAAATACTAGTTATGTCATTTAACTCAAACTTTGTAATTAAATTTTTAACCCAATCTACATCTCCATCTCCAACTAGTATTATTTTTATATTTTTATTTTTTATATAACTACATGCTTCAAGTAATATATCAATTCCTTTTCTTTTGTTAAAGCTACCAACAAATCCAATAGTTATATCTTTTTCATTTATACCTAAATCTTTTTTTATTTTCATTTTTTGTTGTTTGCTTATTTCTTTATTAAATTTAGATTCTGAAACCCCATTAAAAATTAATTTAACTTGTTCAGTATTATATTCAAATTTATTTTCTAATTCATTCTTTAACTCTCGACTTATTGCTATAACATAATCAGCCTTTTTATGTAAAGGATGTTTAGGTATACCAGTTATATGGTGTGTTGTTATAAATTTTTTACCGCTTAACTTACAATATATTTTAGCTATATATGATGTTACAGGATAATGAACATGAATTACATCTGGATTTATTTTAAATATTGTATATAAAGCTTTAGGTGTAGCCAACATATATTTCATTAATTGACTTACTTTGCCCAGTAAATTAAAACTTGGATTTAGTGGAAATCCAACTTTATGATGTTCCATTCCATATTCTATTACTTCATCAAATATCTTTATTGCACTTTCATCCTCTTTAGGTCCAGCTGATATCATGTGTACTTCAGATCCTCTATCTATAAGACCTTTCGCTAAAGTATACATGTGTGTTGTTGAACCCTCTTGAGGTAAATATCTTGCAAGAAATAAAACCTTCATACTATTTTACTCCAATCTAACACTTATATATTAAATATCTTTTTTAGTTCTAAAAGACTTGCCACTTCAAACTTAGCTAAATACTTCTCATCCACTTTAATTCCAGAATAAATACCATCTTCTCTATTTATAAAAATAGTATTCATACCTAACTTATTGGCAGTAACGAAATCCTTTGATATATTATCACCTACATATACCATATTTTTATATTCAACACCCAACTTTTCTTTCATAATCTCATATGGCTTTTGATGAGGCTTCCAAAAATCTTTTCCTAATTCATCTGTAACAACTATACAATCAAAATTTTTTTCTATGTCTAAAACATTTAACTTATTTCTTTGAGTTATAGCATATCCATCAGTTATGATTCCTATCTTCAAATCTGTACTGTATAAATATTCAAGTATATCTTTAGCATCTTCATAAAGGCTAATCTGTGGTATATGACTTCTATACTCATGTATAAGTTCTTTTATATATTCATCGTTATATTTGATATTCAACTTATCTAATAATCTATTAAATACATTCTTTGTATTTTCATTAAATAAATCTGTTATTAACCTGTATACTTCTTGAGTACCTAACTCATACTCTTTAGCTATTTTTTGTGAAATTACTTTAAATCCACTTCTTATATATTCTCTTTCAGATATAAGTGTATCGTCTAAATCAAATACTATTGCTTTTATCATCTACACTTTTTCTCCTTTAGAATTTATAAATACAGCCCAATCATGTCTTGATGCTAATAAACCATCTTCATAGTCTTCGTTGTATTCTAATTTTTCTCCTAGTAATAATCTATATAGATTCATAGGTGAGTTAGCTCCTGCTTTTATACTTATTGGTGCTCCTCCACCAAACCTAGGATTTATCTCTATAAACTTTATTCCTTCATTGGTTTTCATACACTGCAATGTTATATGTCCTATTGGTTTAAGTACTTTTATGACATCTTTTATAGTTTCTATTATTTCTCTATCTTTCTTTACAACTCCCTTTAACACTTCTCCAGCTCTTGTAGCAAGTCTTTGTCTTGGTACTATTGTTATTGGATTATGTTCAAAATCTACAAAAGTATCTATTGTATATTCTTCGCCTTCTATAAAATCTTGTACTATTGGCTGTGGTACATATTCTAATAAAAATTCTAATTCTTTTTCATTATTTATCTTGAATGTATTTATACTTGAACTCCCATTAAGAGGCTTTATAAATAAAGGAAATTTATAATCTTTATTTTTTATAATTTCTTTATCTATAAGTCTTGGTACATCAAATCCATTCTCTTCAAAAAAGTCTTGTGTCTTATATTTATCTCTACATATTTTTATAACATCTATATCTGATACTAAAACTTTTGCATTAGTATTTGATTCTATATACTCTCTATTTTCTGCTAATTTATATAATTCTGTATCAATTGTCGGAACTATTAAATGGATATCTTCTTTTTTGCATATATCAACTATTTCTGTTATATAATTATCATCCAATATTCTAGAAACTAAATAACTTTTATCTGCATGGTATATTGCTGGTGCAGTACTACTTAAATCACATGCAACTACATTTCCTTCTATTCCTAATGAATCTCTTGCATCTTTAAAACAATTTATAAGCTCTACTCTTCTTCCAGCACTTAATATAAGCATATTTATATTTTTCATTATGATTTAACCTTTCTGTATTTAGTTATTACCATTAAATTTTTCCATTGTAGCTTGACCTTCTTGGCTAATTCCATCTCTTTTTAATACTTTTATCACTGTCATAAATAATATCTTTATATCCATAAATAAGTTATATTTATCTACATATTCAATATCTAAATTAAATCTATCACTCCATGATAATGAGTTTCTTCCACTTACTTGTGCCAAACCTGTTATTCCTGGTCTAACCTCATGGCGTCTAAATTGCTCTTTAGAATATAATTTTTTATACTCAACTAATAATGGTCTTGGTCCAACTAAACTCATATCTCCTTTAAATACATTTATAAGCTCTGGAAGTTCATCTATACTAGTACTTCTAAGAAACTTTCCAAATGAAGTTAATCTTTCTTCATCTGGAAGTGGCTCTCCAAACTTATCAAATGCATTTAACATAGTTCTAAACTTTATCATTTTAAATACTTTTCCGTCTTTACCTACTCTATCTTGAGTGAAAAATATTGGTGAGCCTAATTTAAACTTAATAGCTAATGCTACTATCAAAAGAATAGGAGAAATTAATATAAGTCCAATTCCAGATCCAACTATATCAATACTTCTTTTAATTAGATATTGCAACTTCATCTATATTCTCCCTTCCATTTACATCATCTGCTCTTATGTATGTTGGCACAAACTCCCTCATCAAGCTTTCAATAAGGTCAACTTCTTCAATATCAACCACTCTCTTAAGCATTTGTAAATGTTTCTCTACTTTATTGATATCTATATTTATTGGTTTTCCAATAAATATCTTCTTATTATCAGTCTTAGAAAGCCCCTCTTCACTCATAAGTAGCTCCTCATAAAGTTTCTCACCCGGTCTAAGACCAGTGTATTCTATATTAATATCAATATCAGGCTCAAGCCCACTTAAAGTTATAAGGTTTTTAGCTAAGTCTGCTATTTTAACAGGCTCTCCCATATCAAGCACAAATATTTCTCCACCTTTAGCCATAGCTCCTGCCTGTATTACAAGCTGTGCAGCTTCTGGTATTGTCATAAAATACCTAATAATATCTGGATGAGTAATAGTCACTGGTCCACCTTCCTCTATCTGCTTTTTAAATAAAGGAATTACACTACCATTACTTCCAAGAACATTCCCAAATCTAACAGCAACAAACTCACTTTCACTCTTATTATTCATCATCTGTATAATCATTTCAGCTGCTCTTTTTGTAGCCCCCATAATATTAGTTGGATTAACTGCTTTGTCTGTTGATATAAGTACAAATCTTTTTACTTTATACTTATCTGATAACTTTGCAACATTTAAAGTACCAAATATATTATTTTTTATAGCTTCACTTGGACTATCTTCCATTAATGGAACATGCTTGTGAGCTGCTGCATGAAATACAACTTCTGGCCTATACATCTTAAATATTTCTTCTAACCTAACCTCTTCTCTTACTGATGCAATTATTGTACTTAAATTAAGCTCATTTTTGTACTTTCGCGTTAATTCTTGTTGTATTGCATAAGCATTGTTTTCATAGTTATCTAGTATAATTAGGTGTTTTGGATTAAAGCTTGCTATTTGCCTGCACAACTCACTTCCTATACTTCCACCACCACCAGTAACTAATATAACCCTATCTGTTATATACTCACTTATCTCATTAAGATTAACCTTTATAGGCTCTCTTCCAAGTAAATCTTCTATTTCTACATCTCTAATTTTTTTTATGTCTACTTTACCATCTATAATTTCATAAATTCCTGGTATAGTTTTTAATTTACATTTAGTTTCTTTGCAAATTTCTATTATTTCTTTTTTCCTGCTACTAGAAATACTTGCTATTGATAGTATAATTTCATCAACTTGATGCTTTTTCACTATTTCATCTATTTTATCAGTACTGCCTAATATCTTTACATTATGTATGCTTCTCCCTATTTTATTTACATCATCGTCAATAATTCCTATAGGTACTTTTCCTAGTTGTGGATTTTCTTTCAGTTCATTTACTACCATTTCTCCACCACTACCTCCACCTATAATAAGTACCCTAGTATTTCCTGACTTTACTTTTAGTCTAGTCTTCATTCTTCTACAAGTTCTATAAGTTAATCTTAATCCCCCAGTAAATCCAATTATTAATATACTATTTACAATATAAAATATTAGTGGATAATTACTCCCTATTACTTTGCTTATTAAGTACACTGGTAATACATATACAATAGATGCAATTACTATTGATACCATTTCTTCTTCTCTCGCATATCTCCATATACTTGAGTAACAATTAAATATTGCATATGATATTGTATGAAATATTGCATATATAAAAAATAATATGGTAAAGTTACCTTCACTTATTGTTGTTATTGTTGTTAATTTACTTATAATAAGTAATGATAACAATACGCTACACATATCTATTGACCATAATATAAACTGTCTTACTTTATATGTACTTAACATTTTATTTAGTAAGTTTTCTCGTTGAGGGTCTATAGTATCTATATCCATTAACTCCCCCTCCTTTGAAATAATTTATATACTAATTATTCTTCTTTATTTCTTTTTTGTCTTATTTTAAATCTTAATTTTTTATGTGAATTTTCTTCTTTATAATAGTTATTATAGTAATTTGAGCTATTTTTACTTACTTCAAACTTATTAAGTATACTTCCTAATATATTTGCTCCAACATTTTCTAATCTCTCTATTGAAATTTTAACCATTTCAATTTCAACTTCCTTAGCACCAACGACAAATACACATCCATCACTATAAGTTGATATTATTCCAGCATCTGTAACAACTCCTATTGGTGGTGTATCTATAAATACATAATCATAGTTTTCTTTTAACTTATTTATAAACTCAGTCATCTTGTTAGATGCTAATAATTCAGATGGGTTCGGAGGTATTGTTCCACAAGTTAATACATGTAAATTTTTTGTATCCGTACAATGTACACACTCTTCAAAACTCTTTTCTTCTAAAAGTACATCAGTAAGTCCACAAACATTTGATAATTCAAACATTCTATGAATAGTTGGATTTCTTAAGTCTCCATCTAGTATTAAAACTTTCTTTTCTAAGTTTGCAAATGTTGTTGCTAAATTTGCTAATACTGTTGTTTTACCTTCTCCCTGTTTGCTACTAGTTACATTTATAACTTTTATGTTTTTATCTAAATTTGAAAACTGTATGCTCGTTCTTATCCCTCTATACGATTCGGATATAGGGGATTTAGGATTACTTATAGTTATTATTTTTTTCATTTTATCCCCCTTATTTACTTATTTTCATTTGGTATAACCCCTAATACTGGTATGTTAAAATATTTTTCCATATCTTGTGGTGTTTTTACTTTATTGTCTAAAAACTCTATTAAAAATATTATAAATAGTCCTATCATAACTCCAAGTACACCAGCAATTAATACTTTATTTGAACTATTTGATGCTATTGGATATCCTCCTAATGATTCATCTAATACTTCCACACCATTTGCTTTTAGAGTCCTTTTTACCTCTTCAGTAAATACTCCTGGTATTGTATTTACAATGTCCTTTGCCCTGTCTGGATCTGTATCTGTAACTGCTAAGTTCATTATATGCGTCTCTTCAACTTGAGATACATTTATCATACTAGCTAACTGTTGGGGGCTCATTTCTAAATTCAATTTTTCTATTACAGGCTTTAGTACTGATCTAGATTTAATAATTTCACCATATAAGCTTGCTAGTTTTTGTCCTTCTGATATTTGATAACCTGTAAGCATTGATTGATTTTCATAATTTTGAACATTTACTATCAATGTTGTTTGCGCTTTATAAAGTTGTACTTTGTTAAGATTAACCATTACTATAGATATTCCAACCGCTATAGCTGTTGTAAGCACAATAATCCAAAATCGCTTTTTTATAATAGTAAAATATTCTCTTAAGTCTATAGTTTCTTCCACTTTGTTCACCTCTTTCGTTTATACTTTTGAGAAAATTTCTAAATATTTATTAATTATTGTATTCTTTATTTAAATCGATATATGTATATCATGGGTATTATTTTAGTAATACTTATGGTAGAGTATCGACTATTATACTTTTCTACTACTATTGAGTAATGTATATAAAAAATAGCTATGATTACATAGCTATTTTTATTAAAATACTTTCTAATTAAATTCTTATCTATTAAATTAACCTTTTTAAATTAGTCATACTTAAACCTCTTATACCTTTGTGTAATATCTTTTATACTCTTCATTTATATATAAACTTTATAATAGGTGTTAATATTGACTTAGTTTAAATCTATTACTATTTAAGATTTTATGTTATGTTGATTAATTATATTAGAATTTAGGTGAATCAAATGAAAGAAACTTTAAAAAAACTTAAATGGATTTTCTCTCAAGGAAAACCAGCTTACCCAACTCTTATTATAAGTGTAATAATAGGCTCTATTACATCTGCTGTTGGTGTTTATAATACTATGATTTCAAAAAACCTTATAGATGCTGCAACTAGTGGCCAAGTTAATATTGTTATTAAATGGCTTACTGTTATGGTGGCTATAATAATATTTAACTTAGTCTTTGGTACTATAAACTCTCTTTTATCAACTTACACTAATAATAAAATATATAATGAGCTTCAAAAAAAGTTTTTCTCTCATGTTACTTATAGTGAGTACATGGCAAATTCAAAATATCATAGTGTTGGACTTTTAACTCGAATAACTAGTGATACTTCTACTATAAATGGTTTTATATGTGGTACTTTTCCATCAATGATATATTCTAGTATAACTTTGATTATTTCATTTTTTACATTACTTAGTATCAATCCATTTATTGCAGTTTTCACTGTTTTAGTTTTTCCAATGCTTCTTATTATGAATAAGCTTTTAGGAACAAGAATTAAAAAGTTTTACAAAGATATTCAAGATCAAAGCATAAAGTACAATTCCTTTGTCCAAGAATCTATACAAAACCTTATGATAGTTAAGACATTCTGTGCTGAGAAAAGAACTATATCTAATTTAACTAAGTTACAATCCGAAAAATTTAAACTTTTGTTTAAACAAACTTTATTTAGCTCTTTAGTTGGTATAGCTTTTTCTATTGGTTCTTCAGGACTTTATTTTATTGTATTTGCATGGGGTGCATTAAATCTTGTTAGTGGCGCTATTACTTTTGGTACTATGACAGCTCTTCTTCAATTATTTAATAAGGTAAGATCTCCTTTATCAAGTCTTGCAGGTTGTTATTCTCCTATTATCACTACCCTTGCAGCATGTGAGCGTCTTATGGAGTTAGAGGAAATGGCCTTAGAGGAAGGAAGTGGTTTATTAGATATAGATAGTTATAGCTACCCTTCAATAAAGTTTAATAATGTTACTTTTGGATACAAAGAAGATAGTCCTGTTTTAAAAAATATATCATGTACTATAAATCCTGGTGAGACTATTGCTTTAGTTGGGCCTTCTGGGCAAGGTAAAACTACTATGATTAAGTTGTTACTTTCTCTTTTAAGTCCAAATGAAGGTAGCTTATCTATTAGTACAGATAATATTTCTGAGAAAATTACTAAAGATCATAGAAACCTTATATCTTACATTCCTCAAGGCAATACTTTATTTTCAGGTACTATAAAAGAAAATATAACTTATGGAAATATTGATGCTACTTATGAAGAAATTAAAAAAGCTTGCATTAATGCTTGTGCATTTGATTTTATAAATGAACTTGATGATAAGTTTGATACAGTTTTAGGTGAAAAAGGCTTTGGTTTATCTGAAGGTCAGGCTCAAAGAATATCAATTGCTAGGTCGTTCTTAAGAACTCGCCCTATTCTTATACTAGATGAGGCAACTTCTGCTCTTGATGCAAAAACTGAGATTAGTGTTTTAAAATCTATTAAAAATTTAGAACACAAACCAACTTGTATTATTATAACTCACAGGCCTGGTGCTTTAGCTATTTGTGATAGAATATTAAGATTGGAAGATGGAAATTTAATTGAGGAATCTAAAGATTTTGCATTTGAAGTTGCTAGCGATTTAGCATAATACATAGTAAATTTAAAAAGTTTTACAGATGCAAAAGAGAAATAATAAACTGTAGGTAGGTTTGTATAAATACAAACTTACCTACAGTTTTATTTTACCTCTATAATAAATACTGACGTTTGAGGCGGTATGCTCATTGTCATCGCATTAGAATGAAATGCAACAACAGTATCCCCTATCTTTAAATCCTCAATACCTATTTCATTGTATTCATGATCTAATATTATAGTTTCT
>OOCW01001209.1_pt1 | contig 19299 bp, 10 predicted proteins | sample 1671201 | NCBI WGS metagenome assembly OOCW01 (sample SAMN06348132, study PRJEB24527) | human gut metagenome | biome: human gut; feature: ankylosing spondylitis patient; material: feces | host: Homo sapiens | place: China | collected 2015-10
TTCTACCGGTTTCTGAAGGAAAACGGTGGATTGCCGGATATTATAACCTGCTGCCGGTTTTCACTCCATGATGCAAGCCCACTTAAAGACAGCCTGATGGATCTTTCCACAACCAATGAGGCAGGTGCTGTCTATAATACATACATTAACAGTTTTACGAACCAGGATGGCAGCGTAAACTGGCTTCCTGTGTGTGCAGATGCCCATGGCTTTGTAGTGAACAGGGATCTTTTTGAAAAGTATGATATTCCTCTGCCAACGGATTACGAAAGCTTTGTTTCTGCATGCAGGGAATTTAAAAAAGCAGGTATCCGTGGTTTTGCGGCAGACTATTATTATGATTATACATGTATGGAAACGCTGCAGGGACTGTCTGCATCAGAGCTTTCTTCTGCAGCCGGACGCAAATGGCGTACCATCTACAGTGATCCGGAAAATACAAAGAGAGAAGGCCTGGACAGTACAGTCTGGCCGGAGGCTTTTGAACGTATGGAGCGATTCATAAAGGATACAGGATTGAGCCGGGATGATCTGGATATGAATTATGATGATGTGATTGAACTGTACAAAAACGGTAAGGTTGCCATGTATTTCGGCAGCTCTTCCGGTGTAAAGATATTTCAGGATCAGGGCATCAACACAACATTTCTGCCATTTTTTCAACAGAACGGCGAAAAGTGGCTGATGACTACACCCTATTTCCAGGTGGCATTAAACCGTGATCTGACACAGGATGAAACACGCCGGCAGAAGGCAATGAAGGTGTTGAATACAATGCTTTCAGAGGATGCTCAGAACCAGATCGTTTATGAGGGCCAGGATATATTAAGCTACAGTCAGGATGTGGATATCCATCTTACAGAATATCTGAAGGATGTAAAGCCTGTGATTGAAGAAAACCATATGTATATCCGTATTGCGTCAAATGACTTTTTCGCCATTTCTAAGGACGTGGTTTCCAAAATGATCTCAGGGGAATACAATGCAGTGCAGGCTTATCAGTCATTTAATACCCAGCTTCTTGAGGAAAGCCCTATTTCTGAAAATATAGTGCTGGAGCCACAGAAAACATATTCCAATATCTTTCATACCAACGGGGGGAATGAAGCGTATTCTGTTATGGCAAACACTTTGCGAGGTATTTATGGCACAGATGTGCTGATCGCATCAGGAAACAGCTTTACAGGAAATGTACTGAAGGCAAAGTACAGTGAAAAAATGGCAGGCAGAATGATCATGCCAAATGGTCTTTGGGCTTACAAATGTACAATGAGCGGGTCTGAACTGAAAGAAACAGTCAGAAACTTTGTAGAAGGCTATGAGGGAGGTCTCATTCCCTTTAACAGGGGCTCTCTGCCTGTGGTCAGCGGCATTTCTGTGAAGGTCAGGGAAAATGACGATGGCTATACGCTGGATAAAGTTACAAAGAATGGAAAAGCAGTTGGGGACAATGACAGGTTTACTGTAACCTGTCTGGCGATACCGCGACACATGGAGGCTTATCCTGCAGGTAAAAATATTGTATTTGACAGTGAAGATATTTCTGTGAAAGATACCTGGACAGGACATATTTCGAAGGGTAATGTTATTCTTGCAGAGCCTGAAGACTACATTACTCTGAGGTGAGAAGAATGAATATTGGAAATCGTAATACAGGCAGAGAGAACTTTTTCATGAGAAAACGATTAAGGATAGCTGTCTTTATTGTTTTCTTCATTGGGATCGTTTTGATTGCTTTCCGGTATTTTAAGTTTGTGTCGAAAACGGTTTATGAGGAAAGTGCTTCCCATTTGACGGAGGTTTTTCATCAGTCAAATAATGTGTTAAATGAACTGGCAAATAAAAATCTGACCTATCTTCATATGTGGGGGGAGTATCTGAAGAAGGTTTCTGATGAAAGCGAGATCCGTGATTATATAGATAAAGCCCAGGAAGAGGCCGGTTTTTTATATTTCTATTTTCTGTCAGCTGACGGCAACTATAAGATGTTAACAGGTGAAGCCGGGTATCTTGGATTACAGGAAAATCTTGAAGATAAGATCACGCTGGGGGAGGATATCATAACAAATGCAGTAGTTCCCGGAAAACAACAGATGCTTGTATTTGCCAGCCCCCAGTCTCATGGAAGCTATCAGGGTTTTGAATATGATGCAATTGCCATTGCATATGAAAACGCTGATATAGTAGATGTATTGGATATCTCTGCTTTTAATGGAAATGCCAAGAGTTATGTGGTTCATCCAGATGGCCGTGTTGTCATCGATCATTCCTTTGAGGCATGGGGAACCGTGTATAATTTCTTTGGTGTTTTAAGAGAGCATTCTAATATTTCCGAAAAGGAGATCCTTGAACTTTCAGAGAAATTTAAAGAGAGACGTACAGATACGATGCTGGTAAATCTGGATGGAAGTAATTACTATCTGGTTTATGGAAGCTCGGAATGCCAGGACTGGATATTTCTGGGACTTGTCCAGGCTGATATAGTCAATGCCAGCATGAATTCCCTGCAGCTTCGGACTATGCTCCTTGGAGGAACCATAGTGTTCGGTTTTGCTGTCTTTATTATTGAACTGATCCTCCAAAAGAACAGGATAAGCCTGAAAAGAAGGGATGTTGAGATCCTCTATAGGGATGAGCTGTTTCAAAAGCTGTCCATGAGTGTAGATGACGTTTTTCTGATGCTGGATGCAAAAACATATAAGGCAGATTATGTAAGTCCCAATGTGGAAAAACTGCTGGGCATTACAGTAGAACAGATCCAAAAGGATATTAGCGTCTTGGGAAAACTGCATTCCGAAGATTGTGAAGATCCAAAGAAGAATTATCTGAAAGAGATCCAGGTAAATGAGCAGCAGGAATGGGATTTTGAATATGTTCACCAGAAAACAGGGGAACAACGCTGGTTTCATATTATTGCAATGGGCAGTGAGGTAAACGGAAAAAAGAAATATATCCTGGTTATGTCTGACCGTACCGTTGATAAGAAAATGAACCAGGCCCTTTATGAGGCAGTCCGCGCTGCGGAAACTGCCAACCGGGCAAAGAGTACATTCCTTTCCAACATGTCCCATGATATCCGTACGCCAATGAATGCTGTTATCGGTTTTACTACACTGGCTGTAAGCAACATTGATAATAAGGAAAAAGTCAGGGATTATCTGGGAAAGATCCTTTCATCCAGCAACCATCTGCTTTCACTGATCAATGATGTACTGGATATGAGCCGTATTGAGAGCGGAAAGATCCATCTGGAAGAAACCGAGGTCAGTCTGTCTGATATGCTTCATGATCTGAAGACGATCATCAGTGGACATATCTATGCGAAGCAGCTGGAGCTTTATATGGATGCCATGGATGTTACAGATGAGGATGTTTATTGTGATAAAACCAGACTGAACCAGGTGCTGCTGAATCTTTTGTCTAATGCGATCAAATTTACGCCTGCAGGGGGAACCGTTTCTGTCCGGCTGAAGCAGTTTCCAGGGACGAAAAAGGGCAGTGGGCTGTATGAGATCCGGGTAAAGGATAGCGGGATCGGTATGAGCCAGGAATTTATACAGAGGATCTTTTCTCCTTTTGAACGGGAGCGGACTTCCACAGTCAGCAGGACTCAGGGGACAGGACTTGGCATGGCAATTACCAAGAATATTGTGGATATGATGGGGGGAACGATTGAAGTTCGGACAGAGCAGGGCAAAGGAACTGAATTCATAGTCCGTCTGCCATTGCGGATCCAGTCAGAGCAGCGCAGCATAGAGAAGATCGCAGAGCTGGAAGACCTTAAGGCATTGGTTGTAGATGATGATTTTAATACCTGTGACAGTGTGACAAAGATGCTTGTAAAGGTTGGAATGCGTTCAGAATGGACACTTTCCGGTAAGGAGGCCGTTCTTCGTGCGCGGCAGTCTATGGAACTGGGGGATGCATTCCATGCTTATATCATTGACTGGCGTCTGCCGGATATGAATGGCATTGAAGTCACCCGTCAGATCCGCAGTCTGGGCGATGATACGCCGATCATTATCCTGACTGCTTATGACTGGTCAGATATTGAAGTAGAAGCCAGAGCAGCAGGAGTAAATGCATTTTGCGCAAAACCGCTGTTTATGTCAGATATCAGAGAGACACTGATGACTGCTATCGGCCAGAAGCAGACCGGGGCAGAGAACTGTATCCTTCCGGAAACAGGTTCCGATTTCAGAGGCAGATGTATACTGCTTGTGGAAGACAATGAGTTAAACCGTGAAATTGCTGAGGAGATTCTTAAACAATATGGATTCCTGGTTGATATAGCGGAAAATGGAGCAGTGGCAGTGGAGAAAGTGAAGAATTCAGCACCAGGCACTTATGATCTGGTGCTTATGGATATTCAGATGCCTGTAATGAACGGATATGAGGCCACGGAGCAGATCCGGGCACTGGAGGATCCGGCACTGGCAAAGATCAGGATCCTTGCAATGACTGCCAATGCTTTTGACGAAGACAGAAAGAAAGCGCTGAAATGTGGTATGGATGGATTTATGTCCAAGCCGATCGTAATGGAAGAATTGATCCGTGAATTGCAAAATAATATGAAATGAGCCAGATCACAGCCATTTACCCATGTTTTTTGGCGGGGCTAAAGTCTAAAAAACCTCCTGCAAACTTGCTTGCAGGAGGTTTTTCTGACCTTTTGAACATAGTATTTTTGAACATAATATTTTTTGAACATAGTATCTTTGGCCCTGGTATCATAAAATCCAGGATCATCTTAATTTCCATATATCCCGGTCATACTCCCCGATCGTTCTGTCAGAGGAGAAATATCCGGCCTGGCTGATGTTGACTAACATTTTTCTCGCCCATAAGGTGCGGTCTTCGTAGTCGGCGAAGGCCTTTTCTTTTGCTTCGCAGTAGGATTTGAAGTCTGGGAAGGTCATGAACCAGTCTTTGGTTAACAGTTCTTTGTACAGACGTTCCAGGTTTTCTTTGTCGCCTACGGCTAACATTTTCTTGCTGATGATGAAATCAACAGCTTCTTTGATAGCCGGGTCTGCATCGTAGTAGTCTTTGGAGCAGTAGTTGGCTTTCTTGTAGCGCTCGATGACTGTTTCGCTGGAGTCACCGAAGATGTAGATATTGTCATCGCCTACCAGTTCGTGGATCTCTACGTTGGCGCCGTCATCAGTTCCAAGGGTTACGGCACCATTTAACATGAATTTCATGTTTCCGGTTCCGCTGGCTTCTTTGGAAGCAAGGGAGATCTGCTCGGAAATGTCGCAGGCCGGGATCAGTTTTTCTGCCAGAGTGACATTGTAATTATTTACCATAACTACATTTAAGTATGGTTTTACCTCAGGATCTTTGTCAATGATCTGCTGCAGGCAGAGGATCATATGGATAATGTCCTTGGCAATGATGTAGGCAGGTGCTGCCTTTGCCCCGAAGATGGCAGTGATCGGTGTAGTTGGCTTTTTGCCTTTTTTGATCTCTAAATATTTGTGGATGAGATACAGGGCGTTCATCTGCTGTCTCTTGTACTCATGGAGACGTTTGATCTGGATGTCGAAAATGGAGTCCGGGTTAATAGTGATGCCCTGGGTCTCTTCCAGATATTTAGCCAGCTCTGCTTTTTTCTGAGCCTTAATGTCTAACAGGCGGTAAAGCTGTTTTAAATTTTTGGTGATAACTGGTGTATCTAATTTCTTTAATTCTTCTGCGTCTTTCTTAAATCCGTCTCCAATAAATTCAGTGATGAAATTAGTTAGTTCCGGATTGCTGTGGAGCAGCCAACGACGGAAGGTAATACCATTGGTCTTGTTATTGAACTTCTCAGGATAAAGCTTGTAGAAGTTGTTTAATTCTGTCTCTTTTAAAATATCGGTATGAAGAGCTGCAACACCGTTTACGCTGAAACCATAGTGGATATCAATGTGGGCCATGTGTACCAGGTCATTTTTATCGATAATATATACAGATGGATCATCGAATTTGCGGCGTACCTTATCATCTAAAACTTCCATAATAGGAAGAAGCTGTGGAACTGCCTCTTTGAAGAATTCTACCGGCCATTTTTCCAGTGCTTCTGCCAGGATGGTGTGGTTGGTGTATGCACAACAGTGGCTTACTACCTCAATGGCATCGTCCATTTCCATGTTGTGTTCGGTGGTCAGCAGGCGGATCAGTTCCGGGATGACCATAGTTGGATGGGTGTCGTTGATCTGGATCACGGCATAGTCAGCCAGGTCATAAAGGGTAGAACCTTTGGTAATGGCTTCGTCTAAAATCAGTCTTGCGGCATTGCTTACCATGAAATACTGCTGGTAGATACGCAGGATGCGTCCTTCTTTGTCGCTGTCGTCTGGATAGAGGAAGAGAGTCAGGTTCTTTGCAATGTCGGTCTTATCAAAGGAAATGCCGTCCTCTACAATGCTTTCATCTACAGTTTCCACATCAAAGAGGTGGAGCTTATTGGTGCGGTTGTTGTAGCCGGTGACTTCAATGTCATACATACGGGATGTAAGGGTGAAGTTTTTGTATGGAACCTTATAGGTAACATCTGTTTTTGTCAGCCAGGAAGTATTCTCGATCCAAGGATTTGGTTCTTCTGCCTGTTTGTTGTCTTTAAACAGCTGTTTGAAAAGACCGAAATGGTAATTTAAACCAACTCCGTCACCGTTTAAGCCCAGAGTAGCAATGGAGTCTAAGAAGCAGGCAGCCAGACGTCCCAGACCGCCGTTTCCAAGAGATGGCTCTGGTTCTGTTTCTTCTACTGCACTTAAGGATTTTCCATTTTCTTCCAGAAGGTTCTTTACTGTATCATAGATCCCAAGATTGATCATGTTGTTGGAAAGCAGTTTGCCGATGAGAAACTCAGCGGAGATATAATACAGTTTTTTCTTTCCCTGATTGGACTCTTTGTCCTTTGCCATTTCCTGGACCAGAGATAAAAGTCCGGTATAAAGCTCTTTTTCAGAGCAGGCAGAGATCTCTTTGCCGCAAAGGGCAGTCAGTCTGTTTTTTAATGTTTCTTTTGTCATTGTATGTTCAACCATGAAATCCATTTCCTTTCTGTGGTGATATGTCAATATCTGGCCCGTTTCATTTTCTGTGTTTTTATGTGTTTATTATAGAAAATAAATCTTTTTCCGTCTTGTAGAATGCCAGTATATTATAGTACAATACTATCAAAAATGTAAAAAATATAGAAACATGATAAAGAAATGGAAAATAAATAAAAAAATACAGGATAACGGAAGGAGGAGAGAAAAATGAACCGGGGGTACCATGAAATAAAGGAACATGGAAAAAGAGAGTTTCCGTTTAATATTTATCCCTGCTCGATCCCGGTAGATTTCTCCCATGTGGCTCTTCACTGGCATGAAGAAATGGAAATTATTGCTGTGAAGAAGGGAAAGGGGCGGATCACAGTGGATACAGTGTCTTATCCTGTGGAGGAAGGAGACATTCTGGCTGTTTTTCCGGGACAACTTCATGCGATCTCCTGTGGGAATGGTGAGAGAATGGAGTACGAAAATATCATTTTCCGCCTTTCTATGCTGATGGGGGATAATGGAGACGGCTGTACCGTACATTTTTTGAAACCGCTTCAGGAAGGGCAGGCGAAAAATCCGGTCCTGATACAAAGAAATCAGCCGGATCATGAAGTGTTTGGAAAGGTGATACAGGAGCTGGACCGTTTTTCGGAGATACGTGGTAATGGGTATCAGCTGGCGGTCAAGGGTCAGTTATTTTTGTTTTTGTATTATGCTTATGGCAGAGGCATCTTGTTTACAGAGAAGAAGCCGGGACATGCAAGAGAGAAAATCAAGGGGATACTGGAGTACATCCGGGAACATTTTGGGGAAGAGATTACGATCAGGCAGGCGGCAGAGCTGTGCTTTTACAGTGAGTCCCACTTTATGAAGTATTTTAAGCAGTATGCGGGGATGCCATTTATCCAGTATCTCAATGATTACCGGCTGACAAGAGCCGGGGAATATCTGAAAATGACAGAGGAAAATGTGACCCAGATCGCATTAAAATGCGGGTTTGAAAATCTGTCTTATTTTAACCGGTTGTTTCGCCGGAAGTTTGGTGTGACGCCCAGGCAGTACCGGGAAGAGCAGGAAGCTGCAGCAGGGGTGTCAGGAGAGTCTTCGCCTTTGTTGTAGGAGAAGGGGAAATGTGCTACACTAAGATATAAGTATAAATGAAAGGCAAGTACAGGAAAGATTTTACGGGTACATGTACTTTTAAGCAAAAGGGGATAAATAATATGAGAGAATGTGGCATGCTTCTTCCAATCGCCAGTCTGCCATCTAAGTATGGCATTGGCTGTTTTTCAAAAGAAGCTTATGAATTTGTAGATCAGTTAAAGGAAGGCGGACAGAGCTACTGGCAGATCCTTCCCTTAGGACCTACCGGTTTTGGGGACTCGCCCTATCAGGCGTTTTCTGCATTTGCTGGAAATCCTTATTTTATTGATCTGGAGCAGCTGGTCGGAGAAGGTCTTCTTACAGAAGATGAGTGTGAAGAGGCTGATTTTGGTGATGATGACCGGTATATTGCCTATGATAAGATCTATAAAGCGCGGTTCAAGGTCCTGAAAAAGGCTTATGAACGGTGGAAAAAAGACCATCATCAGTTCCTTAAGTCTAAGCTGGATCCTGAAACCATAGAATACTGCTTTTATATGGCAGTAAAAGATCATTTTAAAAGTGCCAGCTGGAACAAATGGGATAAAGATATCCGCCTGCGTAAGCCTGCGGCAGTAGAGAAATATAAAAAAATGCTGGCAGATGAGATCGGATTTTATGAATTCCAGCAGATTGAATTTAATGAACAGTGGAGCCGCTTAAAGGCTTATGCCAATGAAAATGGTATCCGTATTATCGGGGATATCCCCATCTATGTAGCTTTTGACGGGGCTGACAGCTGGGCTCATCCGGAGTTGTTCCAGTTTGATGAGGAATGTCTGCCAAAGGCAGTGGCCGGCTGCCCACCGGATGCATTTTCAGCAACAGGCCAGCTTTGGGGAAATCCGTTGTATGATTGGGGATATCATAAGAAAGATCATTACAGCTGGTGGATCAAGCGTATGGAATACAGCCTGAAGCTGTATGATGTGGTGCGTGTGGATCATTTCAGAGGTTTTGAGGCTTATTATTCCATTCCTTATGGAGATCCTACCGCTGAGTTTGGACATTGGGAAAAGGGACCGGGACTGGATCTGTTTGCCCGGTTGAAAAAGAGTCTGAAAAAAGAAGAACTGCCGATCATTGCGGAAGATCTGGGATTTCTGACACCGGAAGTCCATGAGATGTTAAAAGAAAGCGGCTTCCCGGGAATGAAGGTACTGGAATTTGCCTTTGATGATTCAGAAAACAGCGATTACCTGCCTCATAAATACCAGGAAAACTGTATTGTGTATACAGGAACCCATGATAATGAGACACTGGTGGGCTGGTATGAGAACATGAACCGTAGAAATAAGTCCTTTGCAAGGGAATACATGGGTTGCCGCCATACACCAAAGAAGGAGATGCACTGGGAGTTCATCCGCCTGGCTATGGCAAGTCCGGCGAAGCTGGCAGTGATACCGGTTCAGGATTATCTGGGACTTGGGGCAGAGGCCCGGATCAATGAGCCTTCCACACTTGGAAAAAACTGGAAATGGAGACTGCTACCGGGAGAAATAACCGGGGATGTTTTGAAACAGTGCCGGAGAATGGCAAAATTGTACGGACGCCTTCCGGAAACAGTGTCAGACATAAATATGTAATATGTTTAAGGAATTGTTATGTAAATATTCAAAATTAATTCATGTATTTGCATTAATTATCTGATAAAATATAATCATCCGAAGGATAGAACTATATCCGATTTTTAGGAGGGGTAGATATGAGAGATCAGAAACATTGGATGAAAAACTGGATCAGGGCATTGGCTGTGGGAACGATGATCGCCGCAGCGGTTCCCCTTTCTGTTATGGCAGCAGAAAAGGGCTGGATCAATAAGGACGGTGCGGCCCATTATGTGGACAGCAATGGCTCTTATGTAAAAAATCAGTGGAAAACTTCCCAGGGAGTTTCCTATTATCTGGATGAAAACGGAGATCTGGCGAAGAATGTATGGGTTGACGGTACTTACTATGCCGGAGAAGATGGCAGTATGACAAAGGATGCCTGGATCTATGTGGATGAAAATGATGGCTCCATGAAATCCGGCTGGTATTATCTGAACCGGAATGGAAAAGTGGAGAAGAATGACTGGAAGACCATAGGAAAAGGCAAGTATTGTTTTGACAGCGATGGACGGATGCGTACCGGCTGGCATTATGAGAACGGAGATATTTATTATCTGGGAAATGGTTCGGAAGGTTATACCAGAAGTGGCTGGTATTTTCTGGAAAGTGATGGAAAGAAACGTCCGGCAGAGGGAAGTGTTTCAAAGGATCTTTCCGGGGAGTCTGAAAATGGAAGATGGTATTATTTCCAGTCCAACGGCAAAGCCAGAAAAGGTGAAAATGGTGCTCCAAAGGAAACAACCATTGATGGAAAGAAATATTATTTTGACGAAAATGGTGTTATGCTTACCGGCTGGCAGTGTGTAAAGGAAAAGGCAGAGCCGGGAGACGGGACAGGCATCAGCCGTTTTGTATATCTGGGCGGAAAAGAAAAAGGCATGTTAAAGGGCCAGTGGTTTGAGACAACTGAAAAGCCATGGGATACAAAGGCATGGAGTACAGCTCTTAATACCCAGGCAGTGAGAAAGAACAACACAGACGAGACAGCTCTTATGAAGAAAGACGGATCCCGATGGTTCTATCTGGAAAATGATGGAACTCCCCTGTTTTTATCTGCGGATGCAACAGGATTAAAAGACGGGGCTGTAAAATTAGACGGAAGATATTATTTCTTTGACTCTTACGGTGTCTGCCAGTCCGGAATGATCAAATTTACTTCCGGCGGTAAGACAGAGACCGCTTACTTTGATCCGGAAGCAGGCGGCGCCCTGAGTATTGGACGCAATACCAATGTAGTTGATAAGAGAGACAAGGTTTACACTTTCTGTTCCGGTACTTCCGGCTCTGAAAAGGGCTGCGGCATTAACGGCGTGAAGGATGGATTTTTGTATTATAATGGCCTTTTAGTCAGTGCCAAAGAGGGCAGCTCCTATGAGCCTTTTAAGGTTTCCGGTCAGGTTTACCTGGTAAATGAGGCAGGAAAGGTGCAGACAGAGGAAAAGAAGTATTCTTCTGATGGAAATGCTGCATACACTATTGAAAATGGAAAAGTATTTACTTTAGATGAAAATGGTGAGAAAAAGAGCGCGGCCACAGGTTTAAGCCTTCCGTATGCAAGTTGGAAGATCCAGTATCAGAGATAGAAGTGAATAGAGGAAACAAACATAGATATAAAAATGGTTACAGTTCAGACATGACATCTTCTTGTTTCCATATTCATGAAAACAAGAAGCCTGATGGTTCCACCATATGCTGATTTGAACAAGAAAGCGCTTATGCAAGCAAGCTTGCAACACACTTTCTCATTCAAACCAGCGCATGGCTGAACTGTAACACAAAATGCTGCAGGGACATCGGATCCTGCAGCATTTTTGCACTTCACTGTATACATGGGAATACTTGAAAAAAAAATGGCGGTCTGCTATACTTGACTAACGAAAAACTTCGTAAAATGAGGAGACCCCGGTCGTTTCCAACCAGGGCAATTATGAAAAATCTATGTGCAATTTGACTAATAACCTGTTTTTTTATTACCTCTTTCTTATGAAAATAGTATAAAAAATAAATGTGAACGAAATGTGAACATATTGTAAACAGATTATAAAACATTGTACAGGAAAAAGAAACAATATGTGTAAATCAAAAGACAAAAGAATGAGCGCGATAAGCATCTCAGGGAGGGAGAAATGGAACAGGAATTAAACAGAAAAACCATGGTGATCGGACATAGAAATCCGGATACGGACTCGATCTGTTCCGCCATTTGTTATGCAAATCTGAAGCAGGCAGTTACTGGGGAAGAATATATGCCTGCAAGAGCCGGACATGTAAATGGAGAGACACAGTTTGTACTGGATTACTTTGGGGCAGAGGAACCGCAGCTTGTGGAAGATGTGCGTACCCAGGTAAGGGATATTGAGATCCGCAAGACCAAAGGTGTGGCAGACAATATTTCATTAAAGAGAGCATGGAATATCATGCAGGAGAATAATGTTGTGACCATTCCTTCTGTAAGGGAAGATGGTACACTGGAAGGCCTGATCACAGTAGGAGACATCACCAAGACCTACATGAATATTTATGACAGCAGCATTCTGTCAAAGGCAAATACACAGTATTCCAATATTATTGAGACACTGGAAGCAGAACTGATCATCGGAAGCGCAGAAGCTTATTTCGACCAGGGAAAAGTACTGATCGCAGCTGCAAACCCGGATCTGATGGAATTTTACATTGAACCACATGACCTGGTTATTTTAGGAAACCGTTATGAGTCCCAGCTTTGTGCCATTGAAATGGGAGCTGACTGTATCATCGTGTGCGAAGGCGCAGCTGTTTCCATGACCATTAAAAAGATCGCCCAGGAAAGAGGCTGTACGATCATTGCAACTACTTATGATACTTATACAGCAGCCCGTCTCATCAACCAGAGCATGCCGATCAGCTACTTTATGACCAGAGAGCATCTGATCACATTTAACAGTGATGATTATATTGACGAGATCCGCGAAGTGATGGCAAGCAAGCGTCACCGCGATTTCCCGATCCTGGATAAAGATGGCCGTTATCTGGGAATGATCTCCCGCAGAAATCTGTTGGGCGCAAAGGGAAAACAGGTTATTTTAGTAGATCACAATGAAAAGAACCAGGCAGTAGCAGGTATTGAAAATGCGGAGATCTTAGAGATCATCGACCATCATCGTCTGGGAACCATCCAGACTATGTCACCGGTATTTTTCCGCAACCAGCCTTTAGGCTGTACTGCTACCATTATCTATCAGATGTATCAGGAGGCCGGTATTAAAGTAGAGCCGAAGATCGCAGGACTGTTATGCAGTGCCATTGTATCTGATACACTGCTGTTCCGTTCTCCTACCTGTACTCCGGTGGATGAGATGGCAGCAAGAGCGCTGGCTGATATTGCAGGCATTGATATTGAAAAATATGCAATGGAAATGTTCAGTGCAGGAAGCAATTTAAAGGATAAGAGTGACGAAGAGATCTTCTATCAGGATTTCAAGCGCTTTACTTCCGGCAAGGTGACCATTGGTGTTGGACAGATCACTTCCTTAAATGGTGGGGAACTGGATAAGTTAAAGGGTCGTATGGAAGCATTTATGGAAAAAGCACTGGAAAACAATGGCCTTGATATGATATTCTTTATGCTGACGAATATATTGACAGAGACAACCGAACTGATCTGTGAAGGACAGGGAGCCCTGCAGCTGGCAGGAAAGGCATTCCACCAGGATATTGAACTGTTAGAAGAGGAAGGCTTAAAGGAGCCGGTACTGCGTCTGCCGGGAGTTGTTTCCAGAAAGAAGCAGCTGATCCCGGAACTGATGTTAGCAGAGCAGGAATAGGGATCAGATCAAGAAAGGATAGAAAAAATGAGTAAAGAATACTGGAAGCCGGGAAACATGCTGTATCCCGTTCCCGCTGTTATGGTAAGCTGTGGAAGAGAAGGGGAAAAACCGAATATCATTACCGTTGCCTGGGCCGGAACCATCTGCTCTGACCCGGCTATGGTTTCTATTTCTGTGCGGAAAGAGCGTTATTCCCATGATATCATCAAAGAGACAGGGGAATTTGTCATCAATCTGGTAAATAAGAGACTGGTTCGGGCTACCGACTACTGTGGCGTAAAATCCGGCCGTGATGTGGATAAATTTGCTGAGACACGTTTAACACCTCAGGCATCCCGCTATGTAAAGGCACCTGGTATTGAGGAAAGTCCTGTAAATATCGAGTGCAAGGTAACAGAGGTAAAAGAGCTGGGAAGCCATGATATGTTCCTGGCAAAGGTTGTAGGCGTGACCATTGACAATCAGTATATGGATGACCGCGGCAAGTTTAACCTGAATGCTTCCGGACTGACTGCCTATTCCCACGGAGAATATTTTGAACTGGGTAAGAAGCTTGGAAGTTTCGGATATTCTGTACGCAAACCTGCCAAAAAGAAGAAAAAACGTTAGTTCGCGCCATTGCTCATAAGGAGGAAACGAAAAAATGAAGCCGAATATTACTATGATCGGCATGCCTTCATCCGGTAAAAGTACCGTAGGTGTGCTTCTTGCAAAGAGACTGGGATTTTCTTTTATTGATGTGGACATTGTGATCCAGGAAAAAGAAGGAAGACTGTTAAAGGAAATTATCGCTGACGAGGGCATGGACGGCTTTCTGGAAGTAGAGAACCGCATTAATGCAGGTCTGGAAGCGAAAATGTCTGTGATCGCTCCTGGCGGCAGCGTTATTTACGGGGAAGAAGCGATGGCTCATTTAAAGGAGATCAGTGAGATCGTTTACCTGAAAATGAGTTATGAGGAAATGGAAAAGCGTATCGGAAACGTAGTAGACCGTGGTGTTGCTTTAAAACCGGGCTTTACCTTACGTGACCTGTACAATGAGCGAGTTCCTTATTATGAGAAATATGCGGATATCGTCATCGATGAAGAAGGAAAAAATGCCGGTGAGACCGTTGATGAACTTAGAAATATCATCGAGGGCATGATGGACCAGAAGATGATCCAGATGTTCATCGATGAGCAGAAGCGCAAACTGGAAGAAAGAGACCGGCTGTTAAGTGAGAAGGATGAAGAGATCCGTCAGCTGAAAGCGCGGATCGCGCAACTGGAAGGAAAGTAAAGTAATAAGTTTCCCATCTATGAGGAAAAAATACAGATAGGGGCTGCCGCTTGATCATCTATTTTGGATGATTAAACGGCAGCCCTTATTTTTTTAAATCCTATAACACTATAGCAATTCCATATACGCAAATAATTTATTGATCCCAATAATTCCCACGATCAGAAGCAGGATCACGATCACCAGTGACACGGCAAGAAAGACCATTTTATAGTAAAGATAAGCTCTTGCAAAGTCCTGCATTTTGTTGTGTTCTGGCTGGCGGGCCAGTTTTTTCAGGTAGAACCAGCCGTAAATGGGAATGTTCATGCACATGAAGGTGTGGAACCATTCACTGATCTCAATGGGACGGGAGTCATAGGGGATTTCTGTATTGTCAAAAACTTCATTCCCTGTGTTGTCCTGTACCATATTTGCAGACCCGAAGACAGGCTGTCCAGAAGTCTTCTTTTTACCTTTTATCTGGCGTTCTGCCCAAGGCCACAGTATTTTCTTAGTTTTCATCGCCTCTGCCTCCTGGTCCATAGATTTCTGCATTGTTCCACTTATACTGTTCCTTACTTAAAGCGGAGCGCAGCTGACGCTGCTGGGATTGTACCTGCACTTGAGCCTGGCTTTCTTTCTGGGCTTCTTCCGCCTCTTTTTCAGCCTGGGCAGCATTCCACTCACTTTCCGTTGGAAGAGTGGTGATACGGGAGATGGCAGCCTGGAGCCTTGCAGAAAGGGAGGCTTCCTCATCATCACCTGCAACAAGGGAAAGTTTGTCGATAGCATCAGATACCAGATCTTCGGCATCTGTTTCCTGGTATTCCAGATTTTCGATCCGCTCTAAGGCCTGCATAAAGGTCTGTTTCTTTACTGCCTTTTCTTCCTGGGCACGTTTGGCTTCTGCGTCTTTTGCAGCCTGTTCCTGTGCCTGTTTCTTTTCCTCTGCCTGAACCGCTTCATACCGGCTGATCTCATCGCTCATACCGGCAATGATCTCCTTAAAGTAGTCATACCGGCTTTCCACCTTCTCTAAAAGACTGGCGCGAAGTTCGCCGTCATCTAACAGCGGCAGCTTGGAGGTAATACTGTTGTATTCGTCTTTTACAGTATAAGTATCTTCTACAGATCCGATCTCCTTTTCCATAAAGGCATCTACAGAAGCCTGAAGAGTAGTCTCTAACTGTTCCTGCTCTTTTTCATGAAGACTCTGTTCTGCGCGGAACTGGGCAGTGGTGCTGAAATAATCTTCCATACCGGTCTTGGAGTCTACTTTGCGCTCGACTGTTTCCGGCTGTATCCAATCCCAGGGTTCTAAGCCCTCATGGATCTGATCCATAACGGATTTCCAGATCCTTCCTGCATAGGTGGCACCATAGATACCAGGCATATTTCTTGGTATATCATAACCTACCCAGATCGCAGTAGTGTAATAACGTGTATAGCCGCAGAACCAGGTATCCTTACTGCTGTTGGTAGTACCGGTCTTTCCGGCTGCAGGCATATCATTGTCCAGTCCAAGTCCCTGGCCAGTGCCGTAGGCTGCAGTAAATGTGCCTTTTAAAACATCTGTAAGCATAAAGGCAGAGTCATCTCTGTACACCTGATGGGCAGATGGTTTTAAATCTTTGGTCAGTTCCCCGTCATGTTCATGTTCGATCTTAATAATGCAGGTACGGTCATTGTATACACCGCCGTTTGCAAGGGTGCTGTAGCCTTTTGCCATATCCACGACCCGGACGCCGTTGGTAAAACCGCCGATACTTAAGGAAGGAACATTATTATCCACATAAGTCAGTTTCTGGAACTGCATTTCTCCTAAGTAATCCAGACCATAATCAATGCCAATGTCCTCTAAGATCTGCCATGCAACGGTGTTTAAGCTTCGGTTTAAAGCTTCACGGACTGTTACATTTCCAAAATAACGTCCGCCGCTGTTGGAAGGTCCGTCGGTCCATTTGTGGTCATCTACCATGCGTGTAGGGTAATATTCACCGGTATCAAAAGCCGGACCATAGTCGATGAGCGGCTTAATGGTACTTCCCGGCTGTCTGGCACTTAAATAAGCTCTGTTAAATTTGTCTTCTGTGCCGCGGCCGCCTACAATAGCAACTACATAGTTGGTCTTATTATCAACGATGACACCGGCTCCCTGAAGAGCATATTTTCCATTTTCCTGCAGCTCTGTAAAGCCGGAAAGAGACTGGTCAATCTGCGCCTGGAGCTGGCTCTGGATGGTACTGTCTATGGAAGTATAGAGCTTAAAGCCACCGCTTCGGATCAGGTCTGATTTTTCAGAATAAGCGGCTGTATACCGGTCCATGTACTGGGTATAATCTTCTTTATCTTTAAAAATGTACTGGAACTGGAAGTTGTCTTTCTTCATTAATTCCAGGGCTGCGCAGTGGATGGCATAGCTGCTCTGATAATTTTCATCCGTTCCCTCAGACTCCTGCTGTACGATCTTAAGTGGGGAGTTTACTGCTTTTTCGTAATCTTCTGGGGAGAGATAGCCTACTTCTTTCATACTGTTAAGGACATCATTACGCTTTTCTTTGGAAGCGTCCGGATGAGCTACCGGGTCATAGGCAGAAGGGCTGTTGCTGATACCGATGAGGATCGCCGCTTCTTCCGGGGCAAGATCGCTTGCGTGTTTTCCAAAATAATACAGGCTGGCAGCTTCTACGCCATAGCACTGATGACCGTAGAAATTGGTATTGCAGTAAAACTCCATAATGTCAGCTTTGGAGTATTTTTTCTCGATCTCAGGAGCAAGAAGAATCTCCACGATCTTCCTTGTAAAGGTACGTTCCTGGGTGAGATATGTATTTTTGATCACCTGCTGGGTAATAGTGCTGCCGCCCTGGGTCACATGGCCGCCGTGTTTGACAAGAGCGAGACCGGCCCGGAAGGTGGCAATCCAGTCTACGCCGCCGTGACTCTTGAAACGACGGTCCTCCTGGGCAATGTAGCCGTTTTGCAGGTTCATGCTTATCTTACTTATATCTACATACTGATAATGACCTGCGTTAATAAGTCCGATCTGCTTTCCGGCCTTGTCATAGACAACGGTATCAGAGAGCATGGAAAAATCGGACCGTTCCATCTGTGCCAGTTTGTCATAGGCGATCTCACGGCACTGGTCTAATTCCGGTTTTACCTTTGCATAGATCAGAAGGCCAACGATCGCCATGATGATAAGACCGGCTGTGATCACAGACAGTATGCCATGGAAAAGCCAGCCCAGGATACCAAAACAGGTTGCTATGGGGTGACCGGATCCATGGGCCATTTTTTTGTGTGTCTGCTTACGTAAGTCTTTCATAATGGTTTAAATCCTCTCTTTAAGTTTTCATTGAAAATTTTTGGGAAAATCCACTTAAAAAATCTGTAGTTATTATAATTCATATAGAAGAAAATTCCTAGTTAAATTCGCAGTGAAAACTTAAAAACATAGGCTTTTGATAGGATATTAGAACCTGCAGGAATATATTTTATAAAAATTAGATATAGAAATTATAAAGAAAATATAAAAAGAGGGAATTGACAAATGGAAAAAAAGGACTATAATGACAACTATTCAAGAGTTAGACATTCAAATGCGAAGAACAGGACAATGCTTTTCTGAGTATCTACGCATGGCAGAGAGCTTTCGGTTGGTGAGAGAAAGCAGCGCGACAGAAAAGATATCACCTGCAAGCAGTCTGTATGAAAACAGGAAACTGTAAGTAAGACAGACCGGGGTCCCGCCGTTAAAAGGGAGCGTATTCGTCCGGACAGAGAGTCGGAGGATAGGACAGAGTGGTCGGTGCAAACCGGCAATAAGAAGTGGTAACGCGGAGTTTGGAACTTCGTCTTCTTGGTGAGTATCCATTTGGGGTATTCGGGAAGATGGGGTTCTTTTTTTACTGTGAAAGTATCGCCAAGCGGCAGTTGTGAGAGTGCCGTAGGCACGGAACAACTGACTTTCAATTGGTGACGATCCGCTTATAGAAAATGGCAGTTGGATGTTTTACATTGAATTAACAACAGACAATAGATCACAGATTACATGAGAGGAGAGTAAAGATTATGAATACACTTGTAATTGTTTTGATCGCAGCTGTATGCCTCTTTGCAGGCTACACATTATATGGCCGCTGGCTGGCTAATAAATGGGGCATTGATCCTAAGGCCAAGACACCGGCAGTTGCTATGGAAGACGGACAGGACTACGTTCCTACAGACGGCTGGACCGTTTTCGCACATCAGTTTTCATCCATCGCAGGCGCAGGCCCTGTAACCGGTGCCATCCAGGCAGCAGCATTTGGCTGGCTTCCAGTTCTGTTATGGGTCATCATCGGTGGTATCTTCTTCGGCGCTGTTACAGACTTTGGTGCTCTGTATGCCAGTGTTAAGAACGAAGGAAAGTCCATGGGACTTCTGATCGAAAAGTACATCGG
>OOCW01001219.1_pt1 | contig 19238 bp, 13 predicted proteins | sample 1671201 | NCBI WGS metagenome assembly OOCW01 (sample SAMN06348132, study PRJEB24527) | human gut metagenome | biome: human gut; feature: ankylosing spondylitis patient; material: feces | host: Homo sapiens | place: China | collected 2015-10
GGTATATCAAGTAATCCTTATCCTCAACCTGATCGTTTTAGTTTTCAGATAAATGGAATAGATTTAGGTGTTACATATGTTTATTTATCTAATGGAAATGTAGGAGATATTACTTATGGAGTAAAAGATCCAAATGGATTTATAACTCAATCACCTACTCCCAATGGAGTAGTTACAGGAGGACAAATTAAAATTACTAATACTGCTAATGGAGCAGAAGCTACAGCTAAATTAGTTCAAAGTCAAATTGATACTAATCCAGCTTTAAATGGCGATTTTAGAGCATATGCTAAAGGTAATCAAATTATAGTTGAAGCTTTAGATAGTGGAAATAGTACAGGTGCAAATGCAACAATGAATGTTACAGGAATAGCTTCTGCTAATAAAGCTTTTAATGTAACAGATGTTAATACTGGTGGACAAGTCGGTGCAGGAGGAACTATAGCAGGGCAAGATATACCAGCAAAGGGAGCTTCAACTACAATAGATTTTTCTACTATAGCAGCAACTAAAGATGATATAAAAGCACTTGTAGATGCAGGGATGAGCATTAATGGACAAACTATACAGTTTTTTGATTCTACTGATGGACCATATATGGGTAAAGCAATAGGAATAGATATCAAGGACGCAACAAATGCAGAAGAGTTAGTTCAAGCTATAATAGATCAAACTAAAACGAAACTTCAAGGTGTAGATTTAACAAGGGATGGTAATAAATTGGTTATTACATCTCAAATAGTAGGAGAAAATAGCGTACTTGAAGTATTTAATGGTAATTCTTATAATGAAGATATTGAGATAAAACTTCAAGTTGGTTCAAATAAAGAACAATCAATGCTTGTTTCAATTGGAAATATGAGAGCTAGAGCTTTAGGTTTAGTTGGAGCTGGAGCTGGTTTTACTAAAGAACCAGGAGTTACTGATGGAACTGATACTAAAAAGTATGAAAGAGCATTAGATGTAACTACATCAAAAAGTGCAGAAAGTGCAATAAAAATAATTGATGAAGCTACTAAAAAAGTATCAGATCAAAGAGCAGCCTTAGGTGCATATCAAAACAGATTACAATATGTAGTAAATAATTTACATAATTCAGCTGAAAATGCCATGTCATCTGAATCAAAAATAAGAGATACGGATATGGCTTTAGAAGTTACTAAAAATGCAAAGAGTGATATATTATTACAAGCAGCTCAATCTATGATGGCACAGGCTAATTCTGCACCAGAGCAAATAATACAATTACTTAAATAATTAATAGGTAAAAAAATAAGAGATGCAAAGCATCTCTTATTTTTTTAAGCGTTTGTTATTACGTTTGTTACTGGTGGTACAACTTGTTTCTTTCTTGAAAGAACTCCAGGAAGGAAAGCAGTGTTGTCTACTAGTGTTACGTTGAATGCTTTTTCAGCTATGTCAGGTCTTTCACCAACAACAAGAACTTGAGAACCTTCAGTGATTATGTCAGTTAATAATAACATAACCATATCTAATCCAGATTCTTTTGCTTTTTCATTCATGTAAGCTAACATTTCTTCTTTTAATGGCATGAATCCATCGATATCCATTGTATTAACTTGTGCTATACCAACTTTGATATCTTCAATTGAGAATGGCTTGTAATCTTGATTGAAGATTTGTTCTACAGTTTTTCCTTTTAATGAAGTTCCTGCTTTGAACATTTCTTTAGCGTAATCTTCAACAGATGAAATACCAGCTATTTCAGCAAGTTTTCTGCATATTTCTTCATCTTGAGGTGTACAAGTAGGGCTTCTGAATAATAATGTATCAGATATTATAGCACTACATAATAAACCAGCAGCAGTTTTTGATGGAGTTAATCCTCTTTCAAAGAAGCATTTAGCAACTATTGTAGAAGTACTTCCTATTGGTTCATTTCTAAAGAATATAGGATTGCTTGTTTGAATATCAGCAACTCTGTGGTGGTCGATGATTTCTAATACTTCTGCATCTTCTAATCCATCAACAGATTGACCTCTTTCATTATGGTCAACTTGGATAACTTTTTTCTTGTGTTTAGAAATTAAGTGGTATCTAGCAACCATTCCTAAAACTCTACCATTTTCATCAGTTACTGGATAACTTCTGAATCTAGTTTGAGCCATAACATCTTTTATGTCATCTATTAACTCATCATTAGCAAATGATACGATATCTTCCTTAACCATTACATATTCAACAGGTACACTTTGTACAATAAGTCTTGAAGTTGTAAATGAGTCATGAGGAGTAACAATTACAGTAACACCATTTTCTCTAGCTAAAGTAATGATGTTTTCTGATGGTGTATGAGAACCAGTTACAATCATTAATGATACTTTCTTATCTATTAATGCTACTTGAGCTTCTTCTCTATCACCAACGATAGCAATATCTCCAGCATTTATATGATCAACCATGCTCTTTGGATCCATAGCAGAAACTACTATTTTTCCAGGGAATGTTTTTACAGCTTCATTTACATAGCAAGCTGTAGCTGAAAGTGTATCTAATATGTTTTCTAATGTAGTATTACTTTTTGATAATATTGTGTTGTCCCACATGTCCATGTAGCAAGAAGTTAAATTAGAAACAGAAAGAACACCTAATAAGTGGTTGTTTGCATCAGCAACAGGTAATGTCTTCATGTTTGTTTCTTTCATTACATTCCAAGCTGCTTTTAATGAAAGTGTAGGTAAAATTGGGCTTATTTTATCGAAGTTTAAGTCTTCAACCATAAGTCTTACAGTTTTTAATAATTCTGGAGCTTCAGCACCAAAGTAATCAAGAACGAATTGAGTTTCTTGGCTTATGTTACCAAGTCTTACAGGAACAGCTTTTGTATCTCCTGTTAGATTTTTGAATTCAGCATAAGAATATGCTGCACATATAGAATCTGAATCTGGATTTTTATGACCAGTTACATATATTATATCTTTCAAGTTAATTGCCTCCTTTGTATTTTCTGCAAATAAGCATATGATAATATTTTATCGCATAAGTATAAAGGTTGTAAATAATTAAAAACGTAAAATTGAAAATCAATGGGTTTCATAGTTTTTAATTATCAATTCATAATTCTTAATTTTTAATTTTTAATTCTTAATTTATATTGGAGTTAATATATATTATAGAAGAGTTCTTTTATGGGAGGAGAAGATGTGATTCAGGAAAGAGAGTTCACAAGGGGGCTAACAACTAGGGAAGCAGAAAAGAGGATACAAACATATGGTTACAATGAACTTAAACATAAAAAGAATAAATCAGCCATATTAATTTTTTTATCTCAATTTAATGATTTTATAGTTTGGGTTTTAATAGTTGCAACAGTTATATCAGGTATAATGGGAGATAAGGCAGATGCAGTAACCATATTAATAATTGTGTTTGTCAATGCTGTGCTAGGATTTGTTCAAGAGTTTAAGACAGAAAAATCATTGGAAGCATTGCAGGAATTAGCTGCTCCGACATGCAAGGTTATTAGAGATGGAAGCTTAAAAGTAATTACATCTAGGGAATTGACCTTAGGCGATGTAGTGGTAGTAGAGGCAGGAGATAGGATACCAGCAGATGGTAAGTTTATTGATGCTTCTAATATGGTAGTAGATGAATCATTGCTTACAGGTGAGTCTGTAGGAGTTTCCAAAGATACGATGAAAGATAAAAATGAAGGATATATGGGGACAATAGTTTTAAAAGGCAGAGGTATGATACTAGTTGATGCTATTGGTATGAATACTGAAATGGGTAAAATAGCTAACCTTTTAGATAACATAGAGGAAGAAAGGTCACCATTAAAAGAGAGATTAAATTCACTGGGAAAGATACTTGTAATTGCCTGCTTAGTTATTTGTGCTGTGGTAACTATTTTAGGAATAATAAGAGGTAATGATATTACAGAAATGTTCTTACTGGGAGTTTCATTGGCAGTAGCAGCAATACCAGAAGGATTAGCAGCTATAGTTACAGTAGCTTTAGCATTAGGAGTAAATAGAATGCTAAAGAGAAATGCACTTGTAAGAAGACTTCCGGCAGTAGAAACATTAGGCTGTACATCAGTAATATGTTCTGATAAGACCGGTACTTTAACTCAGAACAAAATGACTGTTAAGGAAATCTTTATAAATGGAAGAATATATGAATTAGATAGAGAAATACCAAGTGATTATGAAATGCTGAAGAAAGCATTTGTATATTGTAATGATACTAATTATGACTATAACGTTAGCAAGGTAGAAAAAGCTCTTATGGGAGATCCAACAGAAACAGCGCTTATAAGTGCATTTTTTAAAGATGTTAAGGAAATGAAAAACTTTGTGGAAAAAGCTAAAAGAGTTTATGAAATTCCTTTTGATTCTACTAGGAAAATGATGACTGTAATAATGAAGGAGGATAATTGTGAAACTTGTTATATGAAGGGAGCACCAGAAAGGGTTATAAATAAATGTAATTATATTTTAGAAAATGGCAGAGTAAAGCCTATGACCATGGCAAAAAAGAAACAGATATCTTCATATATAGATAGCATGTCCAATAAAGCCTTAAGGTGTATTGCAGCAGCATATAAAAAAGAAGATATAAAGAAATCAGAAGATGTAGAAAATAATTTAATATTTATAGGTGTTGCAGGTAGCATGGATCCTCCAAGACCAGAAGTGAAAGATGCTGTAATGAAATGTAAGTTGGCAGGAATTAAACCTGTTATGATAACAGGAGATCATAAAAACACTGCATTGGCCATTGCTAAAAGCATAAATATATGCAATAGTGATGATCAAGGCTTATCAGGAGAAGAACTTGAAAAAATCAGTGATGATGCTTTGGAAGAGGCAGTTAAGAAAGTAAGGGTTTTTGCCAGGGTATCACCACATCATAAGTTAAGGATAGTAAAAGCATTTAAAAAGAATAATAATATAGTTGCAATGACTGGTGATGGAGTTAATGATGCACCAGCAATAAAGGAAGCAGATATAGGCATAGCAATGGGAATATCAGGTACAGATGTAACTAAAGAAGCAGCTGCAATGATACTAACTGATGACAATTTTGCAACTATAGTATCTGCTGTAGAAGAAGGTAGGATTATTTATGATAATATAAGGAAATTTATTAGATATTTACTATCATGTAACTTAGGGGAAGTTCTTACAATGTTTTTAGCATCTATATTTTACTTACCTAATCCATTAACTCCAATACAAATTTTATTTGTTAATTTGGCAACTGATGGTCTTCCAGCCATTGCTTTAGGTGTAGATCCACCAGATAAGGACATTATGATGCAGCAACCACGTGCAAAGAGTGAAGGGATATTTGCCAGAGGTCTATGGGAAAAGATAATAGTAAGAGGATGCCTTATTGGTGTATGTACATTATTTTCTTTTGAAATTGCTAGGCTTTTTGGTATGGATTTGGCAACTTGTAGGACTATTTCATTATGTACACTTGTAATGTCTCAATTATTGCATGTTTTTGAATGTAGATCTGAGAGACATTCTATATTTGAAATTAAGATTTTTTCTAACCCATATTTATTAGGAGCTGTATGTGTTTCTGTTATCATGATATGTAGTATTTTATATATACCTTTTTTAAAGTCAGTATTTAATACTGTTTCATTGAATTTAATGCAATGGTCAATAGTGTTATTCTTTTCAGGAATAATATTCCTAATAAATAGTATGTATTTATATATTAAAAGTAAGGGAAAGAAGGAATAGAATTTAAAATAAGGCTGCTAGATAATATTTGGTAGGTAATATGCTGTTAAATATTATCTAGCTTTTTTCTTTTATAATAACTCATTATTTTTTAGTACTGAAAAGTGGAATGAAAATAATATAATAGTAAGTTAAAGTAACATTACCATGGAAATGTAGGGGATATCCTATAAATGGTTGAAAATGTGAAAGCCCAAGTATATAATAAAAAAGAATTTTATTATAGGGAATGGAGAAAATAAAGCGTTAATTTTAGACAAGCTTTTATTTTCATGGGAGATATTCATGAAGAAAAATAAGATATTAAAAATAGTTAGCAGTATAGTATTTCTTACTGCAGTAGTAGTTTTAGCAAATACATATTCTAAGAGAAATGAAGAAAATATTTATTTAAATAATGGTATAGATGAAACTGGAAGAGTTGAAAATTCAGTGGATGAAAAGGAAGAAGAAGCAATAGAAAATGAAGAAATAAAATATATTGATATTGTGTCTCTTGGAAATTTAATAATACATCAATCACAAATAAATGGGGCAAAAAATGAAAATGGATATGATTTTTCACCAAGCTTCCAATATATAAAGGAGATGGTTAGTGAGGCAGACATATCACTAGGGATTTTAGAAGGAGCTTTAGCAGGTGGTGAGCCAACTGGATATCCAATTTTTAATTCACCAGATGAAGTTATTGATTCTCTAAGGGATACAGGAATTGATGTAGTTAATTATGCAAATAATCATATCTATGATTATGACGATGAAGGATTACAAAGAACCATTGAGATTACAAAGGAAAAGGGATTAGATGTTTTAGGGATAAAATCTACAGAAGAAGAAAAAAGTTATTTGGTAAAAGAAGTAGATGGAGTAAAGATCGGGTTTGCATCTTATGTTTTTGAAACAGCTGCTGTTAATGGCTATAAGACAATAAATAGCAATCCAGTATCAATAAATAGCGAAAATCTTATAAATACTTTTAATTATAATGATTTAGAAAGTTTCTATAACAGAATTGCAAGTGAAATATCAGCAATGAAGGCTGAAGGAGTAGAGTTTATCATAGCTTCAATGCATTGGGGAGAAGAATATAATACATATATAGAAGCAACACAAAATGAAATAGCAAAAAAACTTAATGAATTAGGAGTAGATATTATTTTAGGTGGGCATCCACATGTTATTCAACCATATGAAATAATATGCAATGAAAGTGGACATTCTACTTTTGTCATATATTCACAGGGAAATTCTTTGTCTAATCAATCAGAGCAGGAAATTGGTGTAGCTGAAAGTGAAGATGGAATAATGATAAAGTTTACTCTAGAAAAGAAAGATGGAAATGTGTCTTTAAAAGAATATAAGATAATTCCAACATGGGTTTATAAGGAAGAAAAAGGAGATGGAACATATTATCATAAAATAATTCCTGTAGAAGAGGCATTGGCAAATCCAGAGGAATATGGTATAAATAGTGATGTATATGCAAGATTGGAAAATTCATTAAATAGAACTAAAAGTATATTAGGCATTCAATAGGCAGTAGTGTTACTGTCTATTTTTTTATGAAAAATATAGGGGAGAAAACGCTTGTATTTGTAAAAAGGACATGATAGAATTCTTATATGTTAAAAAATGTTATTTTTAACATATATATGCAATTAAAATAGGGGGGACGCTAATGAAGTTTATAAGTACAAGAGGAAAAAGTGGAAAGGTTTCATCGGCTGAAGCTATAATTAAAGGTTTAGCTGATGATGGAGGTTTATTTGTACCAGAGTATTTTCCAAAAGTTTTTGAAAAGTTAAAGGAAAAAATAAGTATTTCATATGAAGAATTAGCATTTGAAATAATAAAAGAGTTTTTTGATGATATTCCAGAGGAAGATTTAAAGGATGCTATTAATAAAGCATACAAAGGTAGATTTGAAATACTAGAAAAAGGGGCATTTTTAGAGTTATATCACGGACCTACATCGGCATTTAAGGATGCAGCACTTTTATTTCTTCCACAAATTATGAAAAAGGCAAAGAAAGTACTTGCTATTAATGATGAAATAACCATATTGACAGCTACATCTGGTGATACAGGAAAGGCAGCACTAGAAGGATTTCATGATGTAGAAGGATTTAAGTGTGTAGTTTACTATCCTAAGGATGGAGTAAGTGCTATTCAACAAAGGCAAATGAATACTCAGGTAGGAGATAATGTGAAAGTTATAGCCATAGAAGGTAATTTTGATGATGCTCAAAGAGGAGTGAAAAATATATTTGCCGATGAAGCATTAAAGGATAAGTTGAAAAATGATGGAATTCTATTGTCTTCAGCAAATTCAATAAATATAGGAAGGTTAGTACCTCAAATAGTTTACTATTTCTATGGATATTTTAAACTTGTTAACAAGCAAAAAATAAGGCTTGGAGAAAAAATTAATGTTGTAGTACCAACAGGTAATTTTGGAAATATATTAGCAGCTTATTATAGTAAGAAAATGGGCTTACCAATTGATAGATTTATTTGTGCATCTAACGAGAATAATGTTCTATCAGATTTCTTTAAAACAGGGACTTACGATAAAAGAAGGGAATTATTATTAACAGATTCACCGTCTATGGACATATTAGTATCATCTAATTTGGAAAGATTGATTTTTGAAGCAGTTCATAGAGATGGAGAAAAGGTTTCTAATTTAATGAAACAATTGAATGATAATGGATTATATGATTTAGATGAAAGTTCAAAGGAATTTATATCAGAGTTTTATGGAAACTATGCAACTAAAGAAGAAGTATTTAATGATATAAGCAGGCTTTATCATGAAGAAAAATATTTAATGGATACTCATACTGCTGTTGCTCATACAGTGTTAAGAAAATATAAAAAGGAAAGTAAGGATTATAAGTCATCTCTTATAATATCAACAGCAAGTCCTTATAAGTTTCCAAGAAGCATTTGTAGTGCCTTAGGTATTGAAGTGGAAAATTATAATGATTTTCAAGTGTTAGATATATTAAATAGTTATACTAAGATACCTATTCCTAAAAACCTAAGGAATCTTGATAGTCAGCCTATACTCCACAGAGCTGTTTGTCAGAAGGAAGATATGAAAAAGGAACTTTTAAGTTTTTTATATGAAAGATAAGTGTTTTAAAGTAAGGGTTCCAGCAACTAGTGCTAATATGGGGCCAGGGTTTGATTCACTAGGAATAGCATTTCAATTATTCAATGAATATATTTTTACTGAAATTGAAAGTGGAGTAGAATTTATAGGCTTTCATAGTGAATTTGCCAACAAGGATAATATAATATTTAAAGCCATGGAAAAGGTATTTAAAGATTATAATTATGATTATAGTGGTGTAAGGATTGAAATTATCAATTGTAATATACCAGTTTCAAGAGGTTTAGGTTCAAGCTCCAGCTGTATAATTGCAGGAATTATAGGGGCATTTTCAATAATGGGCAAGAATATTAATAAAAGTGAAGTACTAAAATATGCCATAGAGATAGAAGGTCATCCTGATAATGTATGTCCAGCTATTTATGGAGGTATGGTCATAGCTGTAATGGAAGATAATGATCCTATATTTAATAAAATAGATATTAAGGAAGGAGTTAGCTTCGTGGCCCTTATTCCAGAATTTAAGCTTTCTACAGAAAAGGCAAGAAGCATTTTACCTAAGGAAATTTCATTGAAAGATGGAATTTACAATGTTGGAAGAACTGCTTTACTTGTTTCTGCATTTGCCAATGGTAATTACAATTTGTTAAAATATGCAATGAAAGATAAATTTCATCAAGCATATAGAAGCAGCTTAATAGAAGGATATGATAAGGTAATTAAGGAAAGCATGGAACTTGGAGCATTGGGATGCTTTTTAAGTGGTGCAGGTCCAACTATAATGACAGTTGTAGACTATGAGAATAAAGCATTTAAAAGCAATATTGAGAAATTTATTAAAGAAAATAATTTAAAATACAATGTTGTTGAACTAAAAATAGACAAAATTGGGGCGACAGTTTTAGAGGTGGATAAAAATGAAGGATGATTATTTAGTAATTGATAAGAAAGTATTACCAGAAATTTTTCAAAAGGTAATTGATACCAAGAAGCTTATAGAAAATGGCGATGTAAAAGGAATAACAGAAGCAACTAAGGTCACTGGAATAAGTAGAAGCGTATTTTATAAATATAAAGATTATGTTTTTGAATTTTCTAAAATGTCTACTGGTAGGAAAGTTACTTTTAGCATGATGGTAAGGCATGAAAAAGGATTATTATCAACTATTTTAAATGAAATATCCAAGGAAGGTGGAAATATCTTAACTATTAATCAAGGTATTCCTATAAATGATGTAGCTAATTTAAATATAACTATGGATATAAGTAGTATGGAAAAAAACTTTAAGGTATTTTTAAATGAAATAAATAACATTGATGGTGTTGATAATGTGGAGCTTATAGCAATAGAATAGAAAATAAATGATGAATTATCAATAGTTGAATGATAAATTTATGATGAAGTTTGTCACAACAACTGATAATTCATCATTTTATTTTAATTTAATTTTAATTTTTATTTGACAAAAGTACATTTTTATTGCAGAATGATTGAAGAATTGAATATAGGTAGTATGTAAATACTAGTAAGAAAGGAGTGAGCAACATGGAGATTTATTTTGATAATAGTGCTACTACAAAGCCTTATGATGAAGTTATAGAAGAAACTTGCCAGGCTATGAAGGAATACTATGGAAATCCATCTTCATTACATAATATAGGTCTTAAGTGTGAAAAGAGATTAAATGAAGCACGAGAATATTTTGCCACCACCATTAAGGCTGATAAAGATGATATATACTTTACTTCTGGAGGAAGTGAAGGTAACAATCTGGTATTAAGGGGATTACTTAAGCCAGGACATCATTTAATAACAACATCTTATGAGCATCAATCAGTATTGGATACATGTAAGGTGCTTGAAAATAATGGTGTTAAGGTAACATATTTGCCAGTGGATAAAACAGGCAGGATTTCCTTAGAAGATTTAGATGAAGCTATAACAAAGGACACAGTTTTAGTATCAATAATGCATGTTAATAATGAAATCGGTACAATACAGGATTTAGAGGCTATAGGTAAAATAATTAAAGCAAGAAGTTCTAGAGCAAAATTCCATGTGGATGGAGTGCAAAGCTATGGAAAGATTCCTGTAGATGTGAAAAAAATGAACATAGATTATTTTACTGCAGCATCACATAAGATTCATGGACCAAAGGGAACAGGATTTGTTTATATAAAAAAAGGTGCTGTTATAAATTCTTTAATTTCTGGTGGAAGTCAAGAAAGAGGATTTAGAGCAGGTACTCAAAATTTACCAGCTATAATAGGTTTTGAAAAAGCAGCAAAAATGACTTTCGATAAAATTGATGAAAACTATAAAAGTGTTTTAGATATAAAGGAATATATGATTGAGAGGCTAAAGGAAATAAAAGACATAAGAATTAATAGTCCTCTTGAAGATGATTTTTCTCCATATATTTTAAATGTTTCATTTATAGGTGCAAGAGCTGAAGTGTTATTGCATTTATTGGAAGATTCTAAAATATATGTTGCCACAGGATCAGCATGTACGTCAAAAAGTAGTGCTGTATCAGGAAGTTATGTAATAAAAGCTTTAGGATTAAATAATAAAGAAGTAGAAAGTGCTATAAGATTTTCATTTGGTCACGATAATAAAAGGGAAGAAGTGGATAAAACCATTGAAGTGTTAAAAACTTCGTTAATGTTTTTAAGGAGGTTACGTAAGTAATGAATAAATTAATTTTAGTAAAATATGCAGCAGAAATATTTTTAAAGGGATTAAACAGAGGGAAATTTGAAAGAAAACTTTTAAACAATATTAAGCAAAAGCTTGAAGGATTAAATTACGAAATAATAAATGATCAAAACAGATGGTTTATTAAGGCTGAAAATATTGATGAAGCAGTAGAAAGAGTAAGAAAAGTATTTGGTGTTGCAGAAGTATGCATAGTAACTCAAGTAAAAAGAGATTTAAATATAATAAAAGAACAAGCTTTAAAGAAGATTAATGAAGTTAAGCCAAAGACTTTTAAAGTTGAAACTAATAGAGCAAATAAGAAGTTTACCATGAATTCTTTAGAGGTTTCAAGAGATGTAGGTGGATACATATTACATCACTATGAAGGTGATTTAGATGTGCAAGTTAAGAATCCTGAATGTATATTAAATATTGAAATAAGAGAACATGCTTATGTATTTACTAGTGCAGATAAGATAAAAGCTGTTGGAGGACTTCCTTATGGAATAAACGGTAGCACTATGCTTATGTTATCAGGTGGTATAGATTCACCAGTAGCTGGATACTTAATGGCTAAAAGAGGTGTTGAATTAAACTGTGTATATTATCACAGTCATCCATATACTTCTGAAAGAGCTAAGGATAAAGTTAAAGATTTAGCTAAGATATTAGCTCAGTATACAGAGAAGGTTAATTTATATATAGTGCCATTTACAGAAATCCAAATGGCTATCATTGAAGGATGTAGAGAAGATGAATTAACAATCTTAATGAGAAGATTTATGATGAGATGTGCATGTGCCTTAGCTGAAAAGAATGGAATACAATCAGTATCAACAGGAGAAAGTATAGGGCAAGTTGCTAGTCAAACAATGGAAGGATTAGTTGTAAGTACTGACTGTGCAGATAGACCAGTATTTAGACCATTAATCACTATGGATAAGGGAGATATAATGGACATAGCAAGGGAAATAGGCACATATGAAACGTCTATATTACCATATGAAGATTGCTGTACAATATTTGTACCAAAACATCCAAAAACTAAACCACAGTTAGAAGCAATGAGAAAGTCAGAATCAGTATTAGATATTGAAGCTTTAGTAAATAAGGCAATAGAAGAAACTGAGTTAGTTGTATTTTAAATTTGAATAAATTACAAAATTTTTCACAGAAAAAAGTATTTTTCTGTGTTTTTTTAAAATAATTTAATAATATTAAACTTTATGTTTACAATGAATAGGTATGTAGTATAAAGTAGTGTTAATAATTTACGATAATAATAATAAAATTATTTTTAATTTTATTATTAATTTTACCATATTATTTCTATTTTATTGTGGCAAGATTTATTAAAAACAGATTTATATGCACAAAAAACTCCGCCTAAACGGAGTTTTTCATTATATATAATTTTACTTTCTATCATTAATTAAAAGTCCACCAACTGAAAGTAATAATGCACCAACAAATCCCATTATGCTTGCATCACCTGTTTTTGGTAGCTCAGAAATATTATTATTGCTTGGTTTTTTAGATATATTACTTTGCTCTTGTGCTGGCTTTGGACCTGGCTGTGGTGTTGGCTTTGGAGCTGGCTGTGGTTGTGGTGTTGGCTTTGGTTCTTGTATTATTTTTTTATTTTCAAAAACAAATACAGTAGCTTCAGTTACTTCACCTGTAACATCAATAGTTTTTACTTCTTCTATAATTGCATACCCTTCTGGAGCTTTAGTTTCAGTAATAGTATATTTCCCTAATGGAAGCTTTACTAATGCAAGTCCATTTTCATCAGTAACAACTGTTACTGTATATCCTTTGTCTATTGAAGTTATAGTAAACTCTGCCCCTTGCAGAAGTTTTTCATTATTATCAGAATCAACCTTTTTAATAACTATTTCTGATACTGCTTCTGTAGTAAAGCTAATGGATTTTGATATATTAGTATTACCTTCATGTATACCAATTAAACTTTGAGATGCATTTCTTCCTCCTTCTGGATCATAAAAATAAACATCTCTTCCTAAATCTTGAGTAGCGTTAACTGTTAAATTTACTGTTGTTTTACTAGGTAAATTCTTAACTATAATATGAGTATACCCATTTTCATCTACACCAGCTTCTTCTATTGTAGCTCCATATTGTACTACTAAATCCTCTTCAAATGAATAATCACCACTTACTGTAGTTCCATCAACATTTTTACCTGTTACTTTATATGCAAAATCAACATCATAGCTTTCCCCATTAAATATAGCTGATGGTTCTAAAAAATTAATTTCAGCTATTGTTGTGATTTGTTCAGCTGCAGGAAGGCTTATTAATTGATTATATAAGTTTTTCACATTTTCATTGCTTCCATTTACTAAATCACCTTGATATGAATTGGCATAATTCCATATAGCAAATTGAATTGCATCAATGGCTTCTCCTTTTGTTAATGTTGGAATATTAAATGTTTCTTGCATATACTCTAAGCTTTGAAATGGATATGAATTTCTTACTATAGCTCTTATTTGTTTTGCATCACTTTCACTATAGTAATCTGAATCTTCCACATTAACTCTAGAGTAATCATGATTTTTTTGTATACGTGTATCTTTATCTACGCAATAAGCATAGTAAATTTCACCACTTTCATCTTTTAATTTAAAAATTACAGCTTTTTTACTATCCCCAAACTCATAATTATCTACATACTTATAATCATAACTTTCATTTTCAGCTGCACTTATAGAATGTATATTTATCCCCATTATCATTAAAAATACAGCAATAATCGATAGTATCTTATATACTATTTTATTTTTATTTTTCTTCCATTCTTTTCTCACAATTCCCTCCTAAATAACTTATAAATTTTTACATTAAATTAAATATATATATATAACCCCAATATATACCAATTACATATTTATTATAATTCTTATTTGCTAATAATAATAGATTTATTTGTTAATTTTTTATATTTAACTATAAAAAAGGAAAACCCCTAATTAATAGGAGTTTTCCTCTTTTCATTATTTATATTGCTTCCTCGGCATCTAATTGTGCTTTACCTGTGTAAAGTTGATAATATCTTCCACCAATTTCAAGAAGCTCATCATGATTTCCTCTTTCAATAATTTGTCCTTGTTCAAGTACCATTATTGCTTCAGAATTTTTAATAGTTGAAAGTCTGTGTGCTATAACAAATACAGTTCTTCCTTCCATCAGCTTATCCATACCTTCTGCAATAAGCTTTTCTGTTCTTGTATCAATTGAGCTAGTAGCTTCATCCATAATAAGTACTGGTGGATTTGCTACTGCTGCTCTAGCAATATTTAATAATTGTCTTTGACCTTGAGATAATCCTTCACCATCACCAGTTAATACTGTATCATATCCATGTGGTAAGTGCTTGATGAATGAATGGGCATTGGCAAGCTTAGCTGCTGCAATTACTTCTTCATCTGTTGCATCTAAATTACCATATCTGATATTATCAGCTATTGTACCTGTAAATAGGTGAGTATCTTGTAATATTACCCCTAAAGACTTTCTTAAATCTTCCTTCTTTATATCCTTAATATCTATTCCATCATAAGTAATTTTACCACTGTTGATTTCATAGAATCTATTTATTAAGTTTGTTATTGTTGTTTTACCTGCTCCTGTTGAACCAACAAAAGCAATTTTTTGCCCTGGCTTAGCAAAAAGATTAATATCTTTTAATACTATTTTTTCTTCATTGTATCCAAATATAACATCTTTAAATCTAACATCACCAGTAAGTAGTTTAAGACTTCCATCTTGAAGCTTCCAAGCCCAGTGTCCTGTATTCTTTGTAGTTTCTTTTAATGTGTTATCTGCTGCTACTTCAACTCTAGCAAGAGTAACTTGTCCATTATCAACTTCCACTTCTTCATCAAGAGCTGCAAATATTCTTTCAGCACCAGCTAGGGCAGCTAATATCATATTTACTTGTTGTGAAACTTGAGCTATTGGATTTGATACTTGCTTTGTATATTGAAGGAATGATACTAATGAACCTAAGTCAAATCTTCCTGCAATAGTTAATAAACCACCAACACAGCATGTAACGGCATAGTTCATATGAGACATATTACCAAGCATAGGCATCATATATCCTGCAAAAGTTTGTGCTCCTGTAGATGCTTCTCTTAACTCTTCATTATACTTTTTGAAATCTTCGATGGCTTTATCTTCATGGCAGAATACCTTGATAACTTTTTGCCCTTCAATCATTTCTTCAATATAGCCATTTAACTTACCCATATTTTTTTGTTGCATTCCAAAGTAATATTTACTCTTAGAACCTATATTTTTAATTATAAATATCATCAATGCTAAGAATGATACTGTTATTAAACTTAATACTGGGCTTAATACAACCATCATAACAATCATTCCAATAAATGAAAGTGCTGATGACATAATATTAGCAACACTGTTATTTAAAGCTTCACCAATATTATCAATATCATTTGTGTAAAGACTCATTAAATCACCATGAGTATTTCTATCAAAATACTTAATAGGAAGATCTTGCATTTTATTAAATAAATCTCTTCTTATATCTCTAATGGTATTTTGAGAAACATGTACCATAATTCTTGCATAACCATAAGCTGAACAAGCTCCACCTAAGAAGATAGCTCCCAGTAGCACAAGCATCTTTGCAAGCCCTGCGAAATCTCCTGGAAGTATATAATTATTAACTAACGGCTTTAAGAAATATGAACCTGCTACCATAGCAAATGAATTAAATACTACAAGCACTAATACTATAGCTAAAAATACTTTATATTTACCAAGGTATCTTAATAAAGTACCTAATGTCTTTTTCATATTCTTAGGCTTAGGTCCACCACTTGGCATTTTCTTTCCACCTGGACCTTTTCCCATTGGAGGCATTTTATCCTTACTCACGTAACCCCACCCCTTCCTGTTGAGATTTGTATACATCTTTATAAATTTCGCATCTTTCCATTAATTCATCATGAGTACCAATATCATTGATTTTTCCATCATCCATTACAATGATCTTGTCAGCTTCACAAACTGAATTAACTCTTTGAGCAATTATTATCTTAGTAGTATTTTTTAAGTCTTCAGCAAAGGCTTTTCTAATCTTAGCATCTGTTGCAGTATCTACTGCACTTGTACTATCATCAAGGATAATTACCTTTGGTTCCTTAAGAATAGCTCTAGCTATACAAAGTCTTTGTTTTTGACCTCCAGAAACATTTACTCCGCCTTGCTCAATATGCATATCATATCTTCCTGGTAATCTATCTATAAATTCATCAACACAAGATGATGATGCTGCTGCTTCAATTTGTGCTTCTGTTGCTTCAGCATTACCCCATCTTAAATTTTCAGCAATTGTTCCACTAAATAGTGTATTCTTTTGCAGTACCATGGCAACAGAGTTTCTTAATGCTTCTATGTTATATTCTTTAACATTTCTACCACCAACAAATACTTCACCATTAGTTGCATCATACAATCTTGGTATAAGCTGCACTAAGCTTGTCTTACCAGAACCTGTGCTTCCAATAATACCTACTGTTTCCCCAGCTTTAATTTTTATGTTGATATTTTCAAGATTGTTTTCTTCACTATCATCTTCATATTTGAAGTTAACATTTCTAAATTCAATTTCTCCATCTTTAACTTCCATAACTGCATTAGCTGGATCAACTATATCTGGTTCTTCTTCTAATACTTCTAAAATACGTGAAGCAGATGCTACTGATCTTGATATCATCATAAGAACCATAGAAATCATCATTAGAGACATTAGAATTTGGAATGAATATGTCATGAAACTTGTTAACTTACCAACAGTTAATGTTCCTGCATAAACCATATTTCCACCAAACCATAGTATTCCTATTACACTTGAGAATACAACAAACTGCATGATTGGCATATTTAAAACAACTAGTCCAAAAGCTCTTGTAGATGCATTTACTAAATCATCATTACTAGCCTTGAATTTTTCTTTTTCTTTAGCTTGTCTAACGAATGACTTAACTACTCTAATACCAATTAAGTTTTCTTGTACTACTGTATTGATATTATCAATTTTCTTTTGCATAGCATCAAATCTTGGTTTAACAGCTTTAATTATAAGTCCTATAGATGTTACTAAGACAGGAATTGATACTAAGAATATCATTGCTAGTTTAGGGCTTATCGTTATTGCTAAAACAAATGCACATATAAGCATCATTGGTGCTCTAACTAATAATTTTATTCCCATTGTCATTGAGTTTTGTATCATTGTTATATCCGTAGTTAAACGAGTAATCAATGATGGAGTACTGAATTTTTCAATATTTTTAAATGAATAGCTTTGAATCTTAATATATTCAGCTTCTCTAAGTTCAGCTCCAAAACCTTGTCCTGCTATGGCTGCAAATTTTGATAATGCAAGACCAAAGCTTAATGATATCATTGCCATACAAACCATTAATAATCCCATTTTAATGGTATAGGCAGTATCACCTGCTGCTATTCCTACGTCTACTATTTTAGCCATTACTAATGGTATTAAAAGCTCAAAGATAACTTCTAAAGCAGCGCAGGCAACCCCTAAAAATAAATACTTCTTATATTTTTTCATATAAGGGGATAACTTCTTTATCATTTTCTTCACCTCTTTAAATAAATTCTGTAAATACATAGTTAGCTATGTATAATATTAAAATTAAAGAGGATTACTCCTCTAAATTTTTCAATGCTCTATATAATAGTTTTTTTAGTATTACTTGCTCTTCTTCAGTCATATTCTGTATAAGCCTTGCTTCAACACTAAGTATACCTTGATGAAAACATTTATGTAATACATTATGTGCTTCTTCTGTAACATGTAAACACTTGCATCTAGCATCTCCAACATTTGCACATCTTACTATCATATTTTTTTCTTCCAATCTCTTTATTATGCCTGTAACAGTAGGATTAGTCAGCTTTAAATGCTTCTCAACATCTTTTTGAAATATATCTCTCTTATTTTCATTTTTAAAAACATATACTAATACTTCATGCTGTGCTGCTGTTAAGTTAAACTTCATAAGATTCCTATTAACTTCATTAGTTATAGCATTATTAAGAAACTTAACTAAAAGCCCCACATGAGCATCTGGCCCAAATTTTTTCATCACTTTTCCTCCTGCAGATTACATAGCATACTATGTATTATATAACAATAAAAACTTAAACACAATAATAGAATGTAAAATTAAAAATTAAAAATTAAAAATTGTGGAGGAAAATCCTAAGGGATTTTCTTAAAAAATAAATAAAATTAAAGGAACTCCTTTAGGAGTTCCATCATTCATTCTTCATTTTTCATTCTACATTTTACATTTTTAATTAAAAAATAAAGTAGGAGTAGCCTGTCCATTTATCAAGCTAAACCTACTTCCCTTATAATATATGTATTTATAATATTAAAAAATATTACTTATCGTTTTTAATTTCTTCATTCTTTACTGGCTGAACAACTGGATTGTTGATTCCAACTATTTTCATGATAGCTTCAGATCTTTCTTTAGTTGAACCAGTAATTACTGAATACTTAACATTTTCAGCATCTAAGAATCCTAAGATAGCTTTATCTACTGCCTTAGCAACTTCTTCATCTTGCCATCTAACTCCATCTTTCTTATAACCAAATTCTCTT
>OOCW01001222.1_pt1 | contig 19172 bp, 18 predicted proteins | sample 1671201 | NCBI WGS metagenome assembly OOCW01 (sample SAMN06348132, study PRJEB24527) | human gut metagenome | biome: human gut; feature: ankylosing spondylitis patient; material: feces | host: Homo sapiens | place: China | collected 2015-10
ATGTATTCTACTAATAGCTTTATTGAAGGAAATAACTCCATCAGCCATTTGAACGCTTTTACCAATTAAAAAATTTTCTTTTGTTATAGGTATATTTACAGATTCCAGGGCATCTTCTCTCACTATAGCAATAGTAGGTATAAACATATCTCCACTTAATACTTCTGTTTCTAAACTATCATTATTATTAATTGGAGCTTGTACTTTTCTATTTTTCTCATAGCTTACTTTTGTTCTGTCCTTTTTATTATTGAATTTAAATACTCCTTTTATTGCAGAAATAAACTTTGATTCCTTATTACTTTTTAACTCTTCACTTTTTACAGGTATACTTGGAGCACTTTTTCTTTCAATATTAACTTTACTATCAACTCTATTATTAATCTGATTATAATTAGTATTTGTATAGCTTAAAGTATTTATATAATCTCTTAACATTTCAATGGTATTATTGGCTAAGGATAAATTACTATATAACTTATTTACTAATTCATTATCAATATTTCTATTAGCTGAAATTGCTCTAGCTATATTTCCCTTTAATCTTTCTTCAAACAAACTTTTACTATTACCATTGGACTCTGTATTAACTGGTATATAAATAAGATTTACACTTAAATTATTAGTATCAATAAATATGTTTTCAAAATTAATATTAATGTTTTCAATTTGCATAAACCCATTTTCAATAGTTTCACAAAGAATATCAAAAATCTTAGACATGATAATTAAAAAACTTGCTGCATTTAATCCTGGCATTATTGATTCTAAAGACTTATATTTTGAAATATCATATATTAATTTTATCTTTCCGTTATGTATAACCTTCACAGCTTTGATAAATCCATTTTTTTCTTGATTTTGCAAGACTTTATATCCTGTTTCAAAGAATAAAGAACTATCTTCTAATATATAACTTATATTAGTTATATCCCTTTTCTCCTTAATTAAGTTATCTAAAATCAAATCATTCATCTAGTTATATCCTCCACATAAAGCCTTACTTCATTTTTATGTATTAATTATATAATTTTAACACTGAAAATTTTGTCATTTATTGTAATAAAACTAAATTTTTTACATAACTTTATTTGCTTTTTCTTTATAACAAAACAGAAGGTGATGCATGTTTTTCATGCCTCACCTTCTTTATCATCTAAATTTTCAAAAACTCTTACCCCCACAAAACTATAGTATTAAATTAACTCCCACTATAATAATGCCAATAACAATGTAATATAAAATTCCTGCTTTTGCTGCTGAGTGTTTTATCTTCTTATTAGTTTTAGGTCTTAATAATAATCCAAAAGGTGCAATTGCTGAGTAACCTAATAACTTAAACAATAGTTTTTCTTCATCAACTTCTTTTTCATTATGTAGCCTTCCAATATGTTTATATAAATATAATACTGCTACTGCAGATAATGGTTTAATTATTCCTCTGTGTTCCATAATTCTCTCCTTTCAGCTACTAAAGCTGTTCCCCTTCTTTAATTAAATCTTCCATATTACTCTTAGCTTCTTTAAGCATAGAGTTTAAAAACTTAAATCTTGATATATGCTCCTTTAAGCCCTTTTCCCACTCGCCATATCTTAAAGACATAAACTGTTCTTTTGATTTTCCAGTCCATGCATCACCTTTTAAGGCACTTAAGCTACTATTTAAAGTATCAAGATTACTTTCCAATAAGCTTATTGCATTTATTTTAAAATATACTTGTCCATCCTTTGGATACATTATCCTTACATTATTTAACATTTCTAAAGACTTATCAAAAAAACCTTTCTTTTCATAAACCTTAGCTAATTTATAATAAATATCTTTTTCATTTGGAAACTCTTCTCTAAGCTCCTCTAAAACTTCCAGTGCCATATCAAGCTTCTCATATCTAAGCAGTATATCTGCCACTTCCATTCTTTCATCCATTTTATACCCACTCCCTTTAGCTACTTGATTCTTTAGCTTTTCTTTCAGCTTCCCTTTCTCTTCTTAATCTCTCTTTTTCCTCTTCAATTTGTTCTTCTATATCAAAAATAAGCTCTGCCATAACTCCTTTGGTATATTCTAAGGCATCAGTAACTCCCTTATTCCAATTATCAACTCTTTGCTTTAAGCTATCACTATTGCTAGTATACACTGCATCAGTAAGTACATTTTTTGCACTACTCTTTCTAGTATCTGTATCAACACTATTACTTTCAGCTTTTCCGCAATAAGACTTAGCACTTCTTACTTTACTCTTATCATTTTTTAATGCTGTAAGCTTACTACTGCTTAATCCCCAGCTCATACTCTATCACCTCTTTATGAAATATTATCCCTGTGCTACTTTTATTATTGCATCAGAAACATTTGAATCAGCTTCTGCAAATGATGCCATAGTTGTGTTAAGGTCATTTCCTAATATTGATAAACCTTCAATATACTCTGTGAAAGTTGTTAATATATTTTCACTTTCCTTAAAAAATGCATCACTACTTTTTCCATGCCAGCTTTCCTTTAAGCTATTATTAACATTAGTTATATTACTTTGAATACTTTCAAATGAACTTACTATATTACTTATGCTGGTTATAGCCTTTGAAAATTCATCATAATTCACTAAAATTTCTTCACTCATACCAATTCCCCTTTTATACCTTATTTTATATATTTTAACATATTTATTATATCATTGTAATTCTCTCACCATATACTTTACAAAAAAAGCATCTGGATTAGTTCCAGATGCTCTCATATCTATTTACTTATTTTACTTATATAAACTAAATTTCAAATTTAGTTACTGCTCTTTCAGTTACTTGTGCTGCTGACTTAGCAACAAAGTTACCCTTTGAAGTTTCAAAAATATCATTGGCTATTATAGCATCCATTAGTGCTACTGCCTCTTCCTGTGTTAAATTTTCCTTTACATCAGAAACTGACATTGTTGCCTTTTCTCCTGTTGAAGTTAAAAAAGTCATTGATAAAGTAAATTCCATAAAAAAACCCCCTTAGATAATGATGAATGATGAGTGATAAATTATGAATTGTGGAATAAACTCCGAGAGGAGTTTAGAAAGAATTAATTTATAGAAACTCTTCGAGTTTCATCCTTAATTCATCATTCGTAATTCATAATTCATAATTTTTATTCAGATTTTAGTAATGATACTTCTGTTAAGTAGTAGTATCTAGTGTTTGCCCCTAAAACACCTTTAATAGCATCTGCCACTGCATAAACCTTTTCTGGATCTGCCCCATCTTTTACTCCTGAAAAGCTCTTTTTACTATAAGTAGTATTACCCTTTGAATCCACCCCACTTTCCACTTCAATTGCTAATGCTGTTGTTGAAATTTCCTTGCTTACTGCCATTTTATAGTCCCCCTTTTTATTTATCTTGTAAGCTTTTCGCCTTACATATAATAAATATGCACTTAAAGAATTTTGTGAAAAATTTTTTTAAATTTTTCACATTTATTTGAATAAAATAGTTATAAATGTTCATAATCTAAATAAACTTTATATTATATCTTACATTATATTTCCTAAATAATTTAAATTATAACCTTTAGAAGCCATTGAACTTATATTGTATTTGTTCAATGGCTTCTATAATTTTATTTAAAATATAAACTGTAAAAATTCAAAATTTCATTGCTTAATTTGAATATTTTTCATATAGATGCAAATACTTATAATACCCTTTTAATTTAAAACCTTCGTGTTTTTAAATTCATTTTCCTTTTTATTTTTTGTTTTATTTAGTGTCATTAAACTTAAAAAGCTGATTACATAGAAACCTAACCTTCTATATAATCAGCTTTTTAGTATTTATTTAAATGAAAAGCATCCACTTGCCATTTATAAGATCATACTTTATGGTATATAGCTTTTCTATTCCTTCAATCAAGCTACTGCACTTAAAATTCCATAACTGCCCACCAGCTACCTTTTCATATGTTCTACTTAAAATTTTATTTATACAAATAACTTGAACACTTTCTTCCTCATATTTAAATTTTATTGGCGTTATCTTTCCATCAGTATCAAACCATGCTATTACTTGAATTTCCTTACTCATACTATAATACACTTCCCATCATTGGATAATCACTTTCACCAACACCTCCACATAGAGGTTTTACATTACTATTAATAAAGGTAGATCGGATTATAGCTTCATTGCCATACTTTTCTCTTATACTGTCTATAGCCTTATCCAAGGCCCTTTTCTTGTTAATACTATCATCAAAAAAACTACTTTGGTAAAATTCATTGCTACATAAATCAGTAACTCTCACACCTAGCTGCCTTATTGATTCTCCCATCCAAACCTCATCAAATATTTTCTTAACAACATTGAATATATCAGTGGTTGTATCAATATAATTTTTTAATTTTTTCTGATGAGAATAGCTTATAAAATCACTATTCTTGATGGATACAGCTATGACACTACAAAGGCTTCCATTATGTCTAAGCCTCATTGCTACACTTTCCACTAGAGATAATAATATCTTTAAGGCATATTCTCTATCCTTACAATCATAAGTAAGAGTTGTTGAATTACCCATGCCTTTTATTTCTATATAGTTCCGCTTTCTAACCTCTGAATAATCTATTCCATTGGCATAATTATAAAGTACAGATGCATAACTCTTAAATATTGAATGTAATATTCCATAATCATAAGTTGCCAATTCACCTATGGTTGATATATTTAACTTCTTCAGCTTCTTTTCTGTTGCTTTACCTACCATAAATAAATCACTTACTGGTAAAGGCCACATCTTATCCTTAATCTCCCTAGGAAATAATGTATGAATGGAATTTTTCTTAGGGAAATCTGATGCCATCTTAGCTAAAAGCTTATTATTGCTAATACCTATATTTACTGTAAAACCTAGTTCCTTCTCTATTCTATCCTTAATTTCAGAAGCTTTAACCATATAATTCTCTTTAAAATGACTAACATCCATAAATACTTCATCCACTGAATATCTCTGAATAAGCGGTGAATACTCTAAAAGAAGTTCATACATAGAATTACTACATCTCATATATAAGTTATAGTCTGGTGGATATACTTGTAAATTAGGACATTTGGTCAAAGCAGAAACTATAGGTTCTCCTGTTTTTATATTATATTTCTTTGCAGGAATGGATTTAGCTAAAACTATACCATGTCTTTCAGCAATACTTCCACCAATCACTGAAGGAATTTTTCTAATATCAATATTGCTCTTGCCCATATTAAGCATACTGGCTGCACTCCATGACAAATATGCCGAGTTTACATCTATATGAAATATTATTCTTTTAGAATTCAACTTTCTCACTACCTTTAACAATTTATAGTATAAATAATAACAAACATATGTTCTTTTGTAAATATTATATACTTTTTTATTGTAAAATATTCCTATGAAAATAAAAAACTCACTTAAAATAGAGCTTTCCATTTTAAGTGAGCTTATAACCTTTACTTTAGTTTTTTAAAAATTGGCTGATGAAATGAATTCTTGCCAAGCACACTGATTCTTAAATCCTTATTTGTAGTTACTTCATTTAAAAACAACTTATCAAGACTAAGTTTAGTACCAACTGTCATCCTATTCCAAGTATACCCTTTGAACAAATCTCTTACTAAAAATTCTTCACCTTCATTTAAATTATTAACCTCGGAAATAGCTTGTGCTAAATACTCATTCATATCTATTCCTCCAAAATAATTAATATAAATAAAATCCAATTTTTATGTGCCGGCTTTACATTCATCTACTTTGTTTATATTAAAAAAGTAATAATTTTATTCCTATAATACTTCTTATTTTTATTAAAATAATTTGTCGATAAGATTTTTTTACATTATCTAAAAATATGCATATTTATATAGTATAATAAACATATGTTCTATTATGTGTTTTATTTTTTAAGGGGGGATTTGAAAATGGATAAAACCATAGTAAAAAAATTTAAAGAAGGCGATAAAAATGCAGCTCTAGCTGTATTGCACAAATATGAGCCACTTATAAATAAATATTGCTTAAAGACAAACTTAAAGGGATTTGATAAAAATGATCTCAGGCAAGAGGCCAATCTTTCAGTACTTAAAGCCTTAAATGCTATTGATTTAAATAAAGACAGCATAACATATGATGCTTATATTATGAATACCATAAGAAATACCTTTAATCTACTTATTCGCAATCACCACAAAGCTAATTTAGAATCCAGTCTTAATATCAATGTAGTAGGTGATTATGACATCATTGATTTATTAGAAGATGATATAAATTTAGAAGAATTACTGATTTCAAACTCTATTCACTCAACACTAAAAGAAGCACTATCTACCTTATCATCAGAAGAACTAGAAGTACTATATCTCATCTTTTGCAAATTCAAAGGAAAACTTAGGCCTTACTGCCTAGAAAAAGAAATTACACGATATGAAGGGAAAAAAAACTTGGATTTAATACTATCCAAGCTTAGAAAATTTTTTATATAACATATTTTTATATGAAAAATGCGTGTTGGCACTTGCTCAATCACGCATTTTTTAATAACTTAAGTTACATTATTCTTCTTGTTTTTTCTGACAAATATAAAGCCTATTAAAATAGCTGCAAATGCTACTACTAGTGCCACAGCCTTTGAATCCCCTCCTGTATTAGGAAGAGTTCTTCTATAATTTGTGCTGGTGTTAGTACTTAACTTACTAGCCATTGAAAGTCCGCTTAATTTGTTTATAGTGCTTCCACTGCTGACATTGCCATTTCCATTTGGAAAATTTAATTTTGGTATAAGTGAATTTTCCTTAAATACCAAAACAGGTCCCTCATTATCTTTGGAAATAGTAAATTTAACTGGAATCATATCCAAAGCATATCCTGCTTTAGGTGCTATTTCTACAAAGTAATAATCGCCTTCAATCAAATTATCAACAGTAATTTGCCCTTGTTCATTGGTGGTGTAAATATCCCCTACCTTGTCTAAATTTTCATCAAGTAAAATGAACATAGATCCATCTAGAACCTTTTCATTATTACCTCTTTCAACATTTGTTAATACTACAGAACCCATATAAACCTCCTCTGCAGGTTCTTCTGGATTTGGTTCTGTATTAGCTTTTGGAATAGCTGTAATGCTTGCACCAATTATAGCTGCTCCATTTACAAGTACTTCTGTGCCTTCAGTAACACTTTCTTCTGTATGTGCTATAGTACCACTTATAGTGATTTCTCCAATGTATATTTGTCCTACATCTAAAATTCTTTCATTAAAGATAAGTTTTACAGTGCCATCATCTGAAATACTTTCTTCACTAAAATCCATTTTTTCATATTCTATATCTTTTACATTAATAAATGAAGGAATTTTAATCTCTAATGTATCTCCTGCCTTTATTTTACCTATAGTATTGTATTTTAGTCTTAAATCAATATCATCGTCTTCATTTAAGCTAACATTATCTTCATAGTTTACTTCTTCACCATTAATGAATAATGATATTTTCATTTGTCCATTACATTCTTCATCTTCCTTAGGTTCTTCATTTTCATTAGTTTCATCTTTAGGTTCTTCAATTTCACTAGGTTCATCACTTGGTTTTTTATAAGTTTCTTCAGGCACTATAACTTCTTCTTCCTCTTCAGTTATAGCTCCTTCAGCTTCTTTTTCATCTTCAAAAATTTCTTCTTCAAAAATTTCTTCTTGTTTATTAGCTTCCTCTGCAGTAGGAAGTTCTTCTTTTGATTCTTCACTTAACTCTTCACCACTGCCAGTTAAATCAGCACTAGTGACTTCATCATTTTGGGCATCTTCATAATCTGTTGTTTCTTCTGGAATAAGAAGTTCATTTTCAGCATCAAATTCTTCATTGCTTTGAATTTCTGCTTGCTCTGAAACTACTGGATTCACTTCTCCATTTTCTAGCTCATCTGCTTTTACTGTAATATTAGAAAATAAGCTTATAAACATAAAGATGCTTATAAATAATGCTATGTTTCTAACATTTGCGAATCTTCTCTTTACTCCTTTCATATATTCACCCTTTTTGTTGATATATTTATAAGTATCTTCATACTTATATTTTAATTATATACTAAATAAATACTTTTTTGCATTTTTTAAGCAAAGTTAATTATTTTTTATTATCTAAAAACAGTTTCAACTTAAAATACATCCATTAATATTATAGAAATCTTAAACATATTCTCATACAATCCTCCCTCCATTATTACTTAAGATTACAACATAAATTTATTTAAGCTCCTCTTATGGTAATATCGTTATTTTTTTTGTTAAAGTGTATGGATATATGTAGTCTTTATCCTCTTCTTTATATTTTTATCTTAATTGTATAAAAAAGAGCATAGCCTAAAGAACATAGCAAAAATCTATAATTTAGGATCTTTCTTTAAAATTATCTTGAACTCTGTACTGTGTTCTTTAGGAGGAGCTAATACAAGCTCTATGGTTCCTTCATGAAGCTCCACTATTGTTTTGGCTATGGCAAGACCAAGACCTGAACCCTGCCTACTATTTCTTGATTCATCACCTACAGTAAATGCTTCAAATATATTACCTGCTATTTCCTTTGGAATTCCTTTTCCATCGTCAGCTATAATAATTTCATAGCTAGCGCTTTTCTTTTCTAAAGATACATAAATATTAGTACCTTTTTCATTATGTTTAATACTATTACCTAAAATATTATCAAACACTCTTTGTAACTGTATTTTATCAATTTTCATTTCCATTTCTTCTTCTGGGATATCCACTTCGATGTTAAAGCCACTTTCAACTATATCTTCATATTTTAAAGCAATATATGCTCTTAAATATTCACTTAAATCAACTTTTTCAAAAATAAGATTAAAGTCTGGATGCTCTAGTTTACTGTATTCATGAAAAATATTAATAAGATCTGTAAGCTTCTTCGATTTTTCATAAATAATCTTTATATACTTGTCCTTATCTCCATCAGGAATTATTCCATCTGAAAGTGCTTTAGCATATCCTTGAATACTTGTTATAGGTGTTTTTAAATCATGTGATATATCTGCCATCATACGCTCTTTGTCATTCATCAACTTTTTACGTTGATTTTCACTGTCTTCAAGCTTGCTTACCATAACATTAAATCTATCACATATATCTACAAACTCCCTAGGACCACTATAATCTATAGGTTTTTTTCTTTTTCCCTCAGCTAAAAGTTCCATTGCTTTATTAAGCTTTTCTAATGGCTCATAAAACTTACTTCTAAGAACAAATACAAATATCACCACTAAAATTATATAAGCTATTCCAAACACAACAAAATCTATCTTAGTTAATATATTCATTTTTTTAAAGAAACTATTTGTATATAAGTCCTTAAATTTAATAATAGCTGTTCTTTTTATCCCTTCATTATTAACATATTGATACTTCTCAATAAATAATTCATTTTTATAAGAATATGTCATATACTCAATTTCTTTTTCACTATAATGATTTTTATTTGCTGGTGCATTATCACTTTCTAATATAACATTTAAATTTTTATCTAATACTTTAAACCAATTACTATTAGTCTCTAATTCATTTTCAAGTTCATCATTAGAAGAATAAGATTCAGCAATAATCAACTTATAACTTTCTCCGCTTTCACTATAATAATCATAAGCATTTAAATATGTACCATTATTTATATGATCTGGTATAGCATTTACTTCATCTTCATTATATCCTTCTGTGTTAATATCATTTCCCAGTGAGTAAATTAAATTATAATTTTCATCTAATATTTCTATAGATCCCTCTTCACCTGTTATCTCTTTTAGATTTAACTTATTAAATTTTTCTTCTTTCAAGTAATTTTGATATTTCTCAGTTAATCCTAAAGTAGCATCATAATTACCAAATATAAAATAATTGCTAACACTGCTTATTAATATAGCTGAAATTATAATAATTACTGTGAATAATATGTAATTATTAATTAGAAGGGAAAATATACTTCCCCTTCTATTTGCCTTTTTAGATTTTTTCAATTTTATAACCAAGCCCCCTTACTGTTTTTAAATACATTGGGTTCTTTGAATCATCTTCTATTTTTTCTCTAATTCTATAAATATGAACCATTAACGCCCCATCATCATTCTTAAAATATTCTCCATTAATATTTTCATAAATTTGTACCTTTGTATATACTCTCCCTGGATTACTCATTAAAAGAGCTAATATTTTAAACTCAGTGGGAGTTAATTGAATTTCTTCTCCATTCTTAGTTAAAGATACTGTTTCTTCATCTAATACTAATTCACCAACTTTTAATACTTCCTTAGATTTCCTCACTTCATCTAATTTAAATTCATAACTTCTTCTTAAAATTGCCTTTACTCTAGCTACTACTTCCAATGGGTTAAAAGGCTTTGTAAGATAATCATCTGCACCTAAGTCAAGCCCTAGTATTTTTTCACTATCATGGTTTTTTGCTGATAAAATTATAATTGGAATTTTAGTTATTTCTCTAATTTTTTTAGTAAGCTCATAACCATTCATTTTAGGCATCATAATATCTAATATTGCTAAAGATATTTGTTTACTTTTTACTATTTTAAAGGCATCTTCTCCATTGTCTACAGATATAATTTCATATCCATCCTTTTCTAAATATAATCTTAATAAACCTACTATATCCTCATCATCTTCTGCAATTAATATCTTTTTTGTCATATAATTTAATTTACTCCTTTTTACTCGTATCTTAATGCATCAATAGGATTCATCTTTGCTGCTTTACTAGCTGGATAATATCCAAAGAATATCCCTATGGCCATACAGAAAGCAACTGAATATAGAATTGCATAAATATTAGCTTTAACACTGTATCCCATTATTTTTGCACCTATTGCTCCAAGACCATTTCCTATGATAACACCTATTATACCTCCTATTATACATATAATTACTGCTTCCACAATAAATTGTATAAGTATAACTCTTTTTCCTGCTCCTAATGCTTTACGAATACCTATTTCTTTTGTTCTTTCTGTAATTGAAACCATCATTATATTCATTACACCAATACCACCTACTAAAAGTGATATTGCTGCCACAGCACTTATTGCTAGTTTAATACTATTAATCATCTTATTTGTAGATTCCATCATTGACTCCATACTATAGCCAGCTGGTTCAAACTTTTCATTTGATTTATAAGCTTCAGAAAAATAACTGTTTGTCTTATTTAAAAATTCATTTAAATCTACATTTTCTTTAGGTATGATAGTAAAATATTCATACCCATTACTTTTATTATTAATTTTTTTATAAATAGACATAGGTATAAATATTTTTGTACTTACTTTTCCATCTGATGAATACATACTTTCTCCATCATTTTTGTTATATTTATATACACCACATATATATAGTTTTACTGTATTATTTCCTATAACTGTTTCAAAAGATTTACCTAAAACTTCATCATATGTATATTGTCCTTTAAAATATTTATCAACAAAATTATCACTTACTACAGTAACAGCTCTTAATTCATCATTATCCTTTTCTGTTAATGCTCTTCCAGTGATTATTTCAATATTTTCTCCTTTAAAATAATCTGAATTTACAGCCTCTATATCTATATCAACTTTAATTCTTCCCTTTAAAAGGGTACTACTACCAGCATTTTCTGAAATAGATACTGCTAATAAATCATCAGCAAAAGTTTTTTTATAATCGCTTATCATTTCATCTGTAACAAAATCCTTTTCTGTAGGAGCTTCATATTCTGAATAAATTTCTTCTCCATTTTCATTATATGTAAATAAGTTTTTTTGTTCTATGTACATATTAATATTTCTAGCACCAAAGCCTGACATTTCACTATTTATTGATGCAGCCAGCGAATCTCCTATGGTAACAATGGTAATTACAGAAGCAATACCTATTATAATACCTAACATTGTAAGTAATGCTCTAAGTTTATTTGCTTTTAAACTGCTGATAGCCAGCCTTACATTTTCCATTAATCCCATTAACTCAACACCTCTTTGCTATCATTTATAATTTCTCCATCTTTTATTGTTACAATTCTAGGACATTGCTCTGCTATTTCTTTGCTGTGAGTTATAAGAATAATTGTTTTTCCTTGATTTTTATTTAAATCATTAAATATATCCATTACCATAGCACTAGTTTCACTATCAAGTGCTCCTGTTGGTTCATCAGCAAGGATTATTGAAGGATTATTTACTAAACTTCTAGCAATGGCAACTCTTTGTTTTTGTCCTCCTGAAAGTTCATTAGGCATATGATTTGCTCTAGATGCCATTCCAACTTTACTTAAAAGTTCCTTAGCTCTTTTTGTACGCTGTTCTGCGGGTACACCTGCATAAAGCATAGGTAATTCCACATTTTTAAGAGCAGATGTTCTTCCTATCAAATTAAAATTTTGAAAAACAAAACCAATTTTTTTATTTCTAATAACATTCATTTCTTCTTCATTGGCATTTTTTATATCTATACCATCTAAGAAATATTCACCTTCAGTTTGTTTATCTAAAACTCCTATAATATTCATTAATGTAGATTTACCTGAACCTGATTCCCCTACAATAGCCACAAATTCTCCTTCATAAATTTTCAAATCTATACCATGTAGTATTTCAATTTCACTTTCTGTTCCAATATTATATCTCTTAATGATTTCTTTCATTTCTATTAGTGGCTTACTATTTTTTCTCATTATTCTTCACCTTGACTTTCACTTGGCACTTCCGGTAGCATATCCTCTTCTTCCGTAAGGTCAGCACGTATTTCACTACCTTCTTTTATACCACTTCCACTTACTTCAACATAATAATCATTTTCTTCTCCAATAGTTACTTCTGTTTCAATAAATTGATTATCTTTTCCTTTTACCATTAAGAAATATTTTCCCCCTACCTCTTTAACTGCATCTTTAGGAACCATAAGAACATTTTTCTTTTCTGAAACTATTATCTCTGCTGTAGCATTTGTTCCAATATAAAGGTCTTTAGCATCATCTATAGATATATCTGCTGAAAAACCACTTGCTTCTCCATCACTTGCTATAGGAGAAATTCTTGTAAGCTTTCCTGAAATCTTTTTATCACTAGAATTAGTAGTAATCAATGCATTCATACCTACTTTTGCATTTTTAATTTCATACTCTGGAATAGAAACACTTATAATAAGCTTATTATCAGATTGAATTGTAGCAACTTGTCCCTCTGGTACTGCCCCTACCTTTACTTTAAGTTCTGTTACCTTCCCATCTGTTTCAGCCTTTAATACAGTTTTTGATAATCTTTCTTCTAAGTTTTTTAATTCTTCATTATCATCTGCTTTTTGTAATTGTTTATATGCATCATTCACTGCTGATTCAAGATTAGATATTTCTCCATTAGCACTATTAATCACACTTAAACGATTTGCTACTGCAGCTTCATATTGCTCCTTAGCTGAATTTTTATTGCTTATTTTTTCATTTAATATTGTAAGTGCTTCATTATAGCTTTCCTGTATTTCTTGATAACTATAAAGTTCCTTTGCTTGCTCTAATTCAGCTTTCTTATTATTTAAATTTTCTTCGGCCTCTTTGTAAATTGAATATTCATTAGAAGAAGTATTTCCTCCACTAGCTATCCAAGCATTATAAGCAGAATTTTTAATATTCTCAGCTTCATTATAATTATTTACCTTACTTTCTATGGCACTTAACATTGTGTTATATGTATTTTGGATCTTTTTATAAGTTCCGTCATAATTATTTAAATCATTTTCTATATTTTCATAGTTACTTTTTAAAGATGATACTATACTATCTTGTGCTGACACTGAAGCTATTTTAACATTTCTTTCTTCTGTTAACTGATTAGATAACTTATTATAATTAGCTTCTAATTCTTTTTTATTTTCAGCTATTTCAGCTTTTTTCTTTTCAATTTCTTTTGTTATATCACCATCATCTAAAGTGCAAATAACATCTCCAGCTTTAACATAGTCTCCAACTTTTACATTAACAGACTTAACTTTTTCCGTTAATGAAGTTGATACCATTGATACTTCTGCACTTTCAATCTTACCATTTACATTAATAGAATTACTAATTTCTCCCTTTTCAATTAAAACAGTTCTATCATAATTAGCAGTACTTATTATTTCCTTTGATTTATCTGCTCTTATTTTAACAATAACAACACCACCTGCTAAAACGGCTAAAACCATAAATATGCATAAACTTTTTTTATTTTTATATGTAAATTTTTTAATAACCTTCTTAAGCTCTTTTTTCTTCATGAAGTAATTCATCCTTTCACTGTTGTATACATTGATTTTAAAGATTAGAGCTTAATTTTATATATAATATAACCTTAAGATAACCTTAAGATATTCTAATAACTCTAAAGTATTCATTTATAATAACAAAAAATCTTCCCTAACTCTTTAGTTAGAAAAGATTCTTTTTGTATTTTTAAGTGATAACAATAATATTCCTAATGAAAATATAGAAATTCCTATACCCAGTTCTAAACCTGGTAACTTATACTTAAATTCAATTTCATGCTCTCCTGGCTGAAGCTTTACACCAATTAATCCATCTAAGATTTTAAAATAATCATAATCCTCTCCATCAACCTTTAAACTCCAACCTTCATCATAAGGAATTGATGTATACATTAATGTCTTATCTGCTGTTACCTCTATATTTCCCTTAATATATCCATCTTTATACACTGTATTTTCTATTATATTAGAAGATAAATTTTTATATACTTCTTGAAACTTATCCATATGGCAATAATATAACTGCACTTCATCTATGCTAAAGCTATCATTTAATACAGAAATTTCAATGGTTATTTCTTCATCCTTATGATAGGTACCAATAAATTGAATATTATAGCCATGACCTGTAAACTGATCATATTTAACATTACTGTTTACTGTTATGGAAACTCCATTTTGTGAGCTAATATTGCTTTTCTTACTGCTAAATCCATTTTCATATTCACTGGACTTTAAAAACATATATACTGGCCCATACTCATGAGCCTTTAATGTAAGCTCTATAGTAGCTTTTACACCCTTAATTTCCTTTTGGTATACTGTTTCATCATCATATTTCACTTCTGATAAATTATTTAATTTAATATCAGTGACATTCAATTCTTTATATATATCATAATTTTCATTAACCATTGATTTTAATATGTCATTATTATAAACAAATTTATTTTTAGCTTCATTGCTCTTAGTAGACTCTAATGCTTCATTAACCATAAATGCTATAGGTAATGCATAAGGATTTTGGTAAACAGCATAATTTCCTTCTGTTTTAATCTTATTGTAAAACATATTTTGCTTATACTTATAGCACTTAAAAAACTCTGGCTCTTCCATGGAAATTAAATATTTAATACCTAATATTGAATCTATAGGGATGGTTGTCCCCATATTATAAATTTCATTAATGGTACTTGTTTTAAATCCAAAATTTTTAATTAATCTACCAGTACTTTCTTCATTGGCTGAACTGGAATGACCAAGGCCATTATAATTTAAAAGCATAGAATCGTTTAAAGTATTTCTATAAACTTGTTCAATTCTATAAAAATTATCATTTAGTGATTTTACTTCTTCAATTAATGGCGATACTGTTTCAATATATTCACCAATATGCGCCTTATGAATATACTTAATATTTTTCATGGAAAGATAAGCATTTAAAGTAAGCTCTGTTATAACTAGTAGGCTTATTAACGGCAATATAATTCTGCTAATTCCATTAAATTTAATGCAAATCATAAAGACAATAATATAACAAAGGCTAATTATAAATGTAGATACTATCTTATTGGTATCTAAATAGTCATACTCTCCATAACTTACATAGATACTTGCCACTGCAAAAAAAAGAACTGTTATAATTAAACCATTAAAATTACTTCTTTTAATTTTTAGCCAACATTCATAGGCCAAGGTAATTATAAAAAAGCAAAATATAAATGAATTTCTATATTGAAATCCTATGGGATAATCAAAGCCATGCCATAATAATATAAAAGTGCTTATAAAGAAGCTTAAAGCAATAAACATCATAACTATTAAAGAGGCAATCTTATTTCTTATATTAATTTCCTTATTAAAAAAATATAGGATCAATAATTCTGCCACCATAACTGAACAATAAATATTGGTAGGTGATTTCATTACTTGTCCCATATTATAGCTGCCAATAAATAATTTACTTAAGAAGCTACTTAAATTCTGTTTAATGGTTATGGCTTCACTAAATAAGTTAAAATCAGCCTTACCAGTACTTAAAGATATTAATACTGGAATAAGTAAAAAAGATGCCAATCCTCCTGTAATAAAGGATGCACCAAAAAACTTAAATATACCTGGCAAACTAATTTTTTTATAAATAATAGATTTATAAAAGAAATATACCACTGAAAAAATACATATCATATAACCTATATAATAATTACTTACCACAACCATAAATAAAACTATCATATATAATTTATATTTTCCTTTAAGTATTATTTCTTCAATACCTAAGGCCACCAATGGTAACAGCATCATACCATCCATCCACATTATATTCATTTGAAAACATATGTTATAAGACATAAGAGCATAACATAAAGAAAAAATCACTACAAATAAGTCTTTCTTTTTATAAACCTTACTTATATATAGAGAAAAACATAATGAAGCTAAACCTATCTTTATTAGGTATATAATAAAAAGAAACTCACCTATGGCTGACTTAGGAAAAAATATTAAAAGTAAATTTAAAGGGCTTGCTAAATAGTAAGCAAATAATCCTATATTATTACCACCAATGGACTTATTAAAGGAATAAAAAATACTGCCATCTCCACTTAAAATATCTTTAAACTTACCAAAATAAGCAACATATTGAGTATACATATCACTGGATACTATGGTCTTTTCACCTATAAAGCCTACTCCTAATGATGTAAATATTACAAACATTATGACCATAGGAAGTATAAAGGATAAAATAAAAATGTAATTTTCTTTAATTCTCTTATTTTTACCAAAATTATTATTTATGCTCCATCCTTTACCCATAATTCACCTCTAAGTATAATCAATATTTTTCATATATTCATTTTACTATATTTGGAAATAAATACTTGAAGTTTCATACGTCAATTTTCAACATTCACTTACAGTTTATTATTCATGTATTTAATTGGTTTTAGTTTCTTTTTATGTTAATATATTCTTAGTATTCTAAAAAAGGAGATTAATACATGAACTGGAAAAAACTAATGAATATTGATAATTTAAAAGAATTATTTATAAAGATAAAGTGGATTTTATCCCATGCTAAAGCTGTAATACCGTTTTTAATCTTTACCACTGTAATAAGTTCTGCTTCATCTTTAATTAGTGTTTATAACACGCTGGTTTCAAAATCATTAATTGACAGTGCTATAGGTGGTAATACTTCTGAAGTAATAAAGTATCTTATTATTATGATTAGTATTACTTTAGGTATGATGTTATTAAGTCCCATTACTTCATTATTAAGCACCCATGCATCTACAAAGCTTAATCAAAGCATTCAAAAAAAGATATTTGAGCATATTGAATATAGTAATTGGTTAGAGCAAAGTAAGTTTCATAGTGTAAGTCTATTAACTAGGATAACTTCCGATGTAGCAACTATAAGTTCTACTTTGCTTAGTACCATTCCTAATATTATTTCAATTTTAGTAACATTACTAGCTTCTTTTTCTACACTTATTTATTTAGCCCCATCCATAGCTATAATTGCAGTATTTATTGGACCATTTCTTGTGCTAGTAAGTAGATATTTTAGTAAAAAGTTAAAAGATCTTTATAAAAAAGCTCAAGAAGAGGATGTTAAATATAGAGCTTTCATTCAAGAATCTGTACAAAACATAATGATTGTAAAGACTTTTTGCATGGAAAAAATAAATATGAATAGATTAGTTCAAATTCAAGACAATAAATATAAAATAGCTATGAAAAATACTAAACTTTCATCTATGACTGGACTAGCTATGTCACTTTGCTCAAACTTAGCATACTTTACTATTTTTTGCTGGGGTGCTTTAAATATTTCTACAGGGGTAACTACTTATGGTACCTTTACAGCAATGTTACAACTATATAGTAAAGTACAATATCCTTTTTCTTCATTGGCAGCTATGTTTCCTGGTTTAATATCAACTATTGCAGCTGCAGAAAGATTAATGGAATTAGAAGCTATACCACTGGAAAAATCATCTGAAACAGAAATTATTGATTTTACTAATCCAGAAATAGCATTTAAAAATGTATCTTTTGAATACAAAAAAGGTAATAAAATAATTAATGATGTTAATTTAACTATTCCTTATGGTGAAACCATTGCTTTTGTAGGTCCATCTGGTGAAGGGAAAACTACTTTAATTAGACTGATACTTTCTCTTATAAATCCAAGTAGTGGTAAAGTTTATTTAAAAGAAAATAATAAAGAAGATACCTTTAATAGAGATTACCGAAATTTAATTTCTTATGTTCCTCAAGGAAATACTTTATTTTCAGGTACCATTGAAGATAATTTAAGATATGGTAACTTTGAAGCTACAGAAGAGGAAATATATGAAGCTTTAAAAAATGCTTGTGCTTTAGATTTCGTTAATGAGCTGGAAGATGGTATTAAAACAGTAATTGGTGAAAAAGCTACTGGTATTTCTGAAGGACAAGCTCAGAGAATTGCCATAGCCCGTTCTTTCTTAAGAAAGAAACCAATATTAATCTTAGATGAAGCAACTTCTGCCCTTGATCCTGAAACGGAAGTAAAGGTATTAAAAGCAGTTAAAGCATTATCTCATAAACCAACTTGTATAATCATAACTCATAGACCTTCAGCTCTTAATATTTGTCATAGAATAATAAGATTAGAAAAGGGCCATTTAAAAGAAGTAAGTAAGGATAGTATTTTAGAAGTTGCCACTGAATTATTATAAAAAAATGAAATAAAACTGGATCTAATAGATCCAGTTTTATTTCATAGTATAATTTATTCAAATTCACTTCTGATTCTCTTAAGTTTATTTAGTAACTCATAAAAATTATTAATATAATCAATATATTCTTCATGGGTTAAAATTT